>Ga0213870_1000456_pt1 | contig 19329 bp, 14 predicted proteins | sample WICALVC2017_Meta_FD_160119 | JGI IMG/M metagenome (GOLD analysis project Ga0213870, IMG submission 160119) | Freshwater microbial communities from subterranean cave lake in Wind Cave National Park, South Dakota, United States - WICALVC2017 | ecosystem: Environmental > Aquatic > Deep subsurface >... | reverse complement strand
GGGCTGGGCGAATTGGGGGAGCGAGAATACCGCGGCGTCGTACTTGGCCACATAGGGACGGAGAAAGGCCCACACCTTTCGTTGGGGATGCGAGACATCAAGGTGGCAGCGCCAGATCCAGCGAGAGTCCGTCGGGGCCTCTTCGATGAGGGCCAGCGGGGGCGTGTCATGGGTCATGACGATGTCGGCGGTCAGATCCAGGGAGTGCGCGTTCGAGCGGATGCCCTCGCGGTAGGCCTCCAGCAACGTCTCCGGCACCTTCACGTCCTGACCCTGGAGCCCCTCGTGGAAGCGCTGAGTGGTCTGATAGAAGGGGGCCGAGCCTTCCATGACCTCCCACCGATCCTGGATCCCGAGTTCACGGAGGAGGGGTGTGAGGTTCTGGAGGATCTCCGCCACGCCGTTTCCTGTTCGGTTGGCACTGATGTGCAGCATCCGTTTGCCGCGGACTTGCTTGCTCAATTGATACAGGAGGTCCACCTGCCCGGGTGGGGCCACAGCGCGATAGGCAGTCAGCTCTTGGGGCATGTCGCGTTCTTTCCTTTGTTCAAGCGGGCTGGCTCAGCCACGTGTCCAAGACCGTTAGGATCCGGGACCGGATCTCTTCGAGTGTCAACCCCAGTGGCTGAATCGCTGCCACCCGTTCTGCCAGCTTCGGCATGGCGAGTCCGACGTCGGATCCGATCCAGGCGACAAAATCGCCGCTCTCCCGCCCCTTGCGCATCCGGGTTTCCACGATATGCATGAAGAGCGCACTGCGATCAATGGACGCCAAGAGGTCTCGGAACTCCTTCAGGCTGTTGGCCGTCAGTTCCAGGTCGACCTCGATAATATGGGAGCGAATGAACTCAAAGGGTTCCCCATGAATCAGCCGCGGGACATTCCACAGGGATTTCAGGTGGTCGTCAATGGCGGAGACAATGGCGTTCCGGAGCGATTCCAGGCCCCTGAATTCGAACGGATCCAGGAGGCCGAGCCGCTCACTCAGCACACGGTCCCGCACGGAGATGGCGGCCCAGGTCGCAAAATCATTCGAGAACAGCGTCGGGGCGTGTTCGTGCCGGAGAAAATGGCTGTGCGTGTGATAGTAGATGGAGTCCAGGGGGGCTTCCTCGATCACGGCCATGAGCTGTTGGATATCACTGGCCTTCTTGCCTAGCATCTCTTGGAGCTCCACGCAGCCGACAAAATGAAAGGGAGTGGTTGCGTTGTGCTCAGTCATGCGACCGTCCATCAGAGTTGCCCGGGTGCTTTCTCGCTCTCAGGACCGGCTGTGATCGCGTCTTTCGTGGTTTCGATGGCCGTGTTGAAGCGTGTCGCGGTCCGCTTGAGGGTCTGGCGTACATCCTTGCCCAAGGCCTCAACGGCTTCGCGTGTCTCAGTCACTGTGTCGGCTAGTTCCTCCTGCGCGATCTTGGCTCCTCTCAGCAATCGCTTTCGCATGACGGTCCCGGGCTCAGGGGTCAGCAGCAGCGCCGCGCCCGCGCCGATCAGTACCCCCCCCAGGAAGGCCAAAGCCACGGCTCCTGCCGAACACATGCCTGTTGAACGAACGTGCTCATCCATTGTCGTGTTCCTCCCACTCGTGCTCGCTAGTGACGGTCCTTCCCTCATCCCATCCGCTCCAGCAGCGCGACCGGACACTCGCGCAAGACTTGCGCCAGCGGCACAGCCTGGCCGCCTTCCACCTCGGCCGACGACAAGATTTCACCGGTGAAGATATTGTGGTACTGGGATCCCGATCTCCACGAGGGCACGGTGACCCACGTGTCTTCCCATACGTCCGGGCCGAGGGGGCAGGTTTTTCCTTCCGGGATCAACTCAGCCACCAGACGCGGCACGACCGCCACGACGGCCCGGTCCTCGTGAATCCGGGCGAAGGCGCACAGGTGATCCTTCTGGCGCCCCTGACTATTCAGCGGAACGTATTCGCCGTGCAAAAAAAGAGGGGCCTGGGTTCGGCGATAGTGCAGGGCGGTCGTTGTGACGTAGAGCTTGATCCGCCCGTCCGCCCGAGTCTCGAGGAGTTCCCTCAGCAGGCTCCGGCGATCGGGGCCGGCGTCCGTCCAGGCACGCTGCAGGCCGGCCAGCAGATCGGCACGGACCGGGTAATCGACCGGGCGGCGATTATCCGGATCCACCAAGCTGAAGTCCCAGAGTTCGGTCCCTTGGTAAAAATCCGGGATGCCGGGGGCTGCGATCTTGAGGACTACCTGGGACAGGGCATTGCACATGCCGGCGTTCGCGATCTTTTCTTGGAAAGGGAGGAAGTCCTCCAGAAACGGGTTGGGGCCGGCGCGGTTCAGGATCGCCTCGATGCACTCATGGACCGCCTCATCATAGGCGTGGTTGGGATTCACCCAGCTTGTATGCAGCTTGGCCTCCTTGAGCGCCTTGGTCATGTAGGCCTGGATCCGGTCGCAGAAGGTCCGGTACTGGGTGTCGTCCAGCGGTCCGAACGGCCAGGCCCCGATCAGGGTTTGATACAGGAGGTATTCTTCGTTCCGGTCCGGCGCCGGCTGTCCCTCCACCTCGATCTTGTGTTTCTTGGTCAGCTTGCTCCAGCGAGCCACGCAGGTTCTCCAGGCGAGGGGCATCTCTGACAAGACATGAATCCGGGCGCGGACATCCTCGCTGCGTTTGGTGTCATGGGTCGAGGTCGCCGACAGGGAGCACGGCCAGGAGGCCCGGCGCTGCCGCAACCGTTCATGAAAGGACGCCACGGAGATCCCGAATTGTTCCGGGTCGCCCCCCACCTCGTTCAACGAGACCAGCCGATTATAGATGTAGCAGGCGGTGTCCTCGATCCCTTTGGCCGTGACCGGGCTGGTGGTTTGCTGGAACTTCATGGCGAACCGGGTGGCCTCCGCGACATCCAGGCGTGCCGTCTCGTCCGGAAGTTTCAAGAGGCGATCGCGCACGAAGTCAAAGACGAGGCCGCTCAGCGCGGGGTTTTTGCGCTTCGCTCTGGCGACCGCCAGCCGAATATAGGCCCGATCCCGATCGGTGACTTCGGCGGCGGGGTCCGGACTGACATAGGTCCGGTAGACGGGGAAGCAGGCGATGATTTCCCGGATGGCATGGGTCAGACTGTTCAGGGTGAAGTCGCGGAACCGGCGGTCTCGCTCCGAGAGGAGGTTCACCTGGTGTCCCAGGACATTGATCTCGCTCGACATCAAGACGTGCATGATGAGTTGCTTCTTCTCATAGGCTAACTCTTCAAACGACAGTCGATCCCGAATGAATCGCTCGTAGGTCTCCGTGAAGGCCCGTTCATTCGAGCCGTCGACGAAGAGGCCGTTGAGCAGGCCCAGGAACTCATACCCGGTGGTCCCGTGCACCGGCCAGTTCTCGGAGAGCGTCTCGCCTTTGCCGAGGATTTTCTCCACGACAAGAAAAAGCGGTCGCTCCTCTGGCGCGTGGTTGAGAGAAAGCTCCGCGCGTGCCCACGCCTGCACCTGTCGGAGATAGTCTCCAGGATCGTACAGGCCATCCACGTGGTCGATGCGAAGGCCGGTGACCACTCCTTCTTTTAGGAGCCGAAAGATGAGCTGATGCGACGCCTGAAAGACCGCAGGGTCCTCCATGCGAATGGCGGCCAGTTCGTTGATGTCGAAGAATCGGCGGTAATTGATCTCGTCGGCGGCGACCCGCCAGTAGGCCAGACGGTACGCCTGCTCGTCCAAGAGGGCGTCCAGCAGGTCAAAACTGCCGGGATCGCCTTTGGCGCCGTTGAAGAGCCTGACATTCTCGTCCACAAAGTTCCCGATGGCGGGGCCCTCCTTGACGAGCGTGGCCAATCGTTTCGTGATGATCTCCTTCTCACGATAGCGCTCCGCCACGCGCTGGGGGTCCCGCTCGCTGCGTGGGGGGAGGTGGCCGAGGGCCGTGGTGATGCTCTGGAGTTCCATGACGTGCGGGTCGTTTGAGCCGACCTGCTGGATGAGGTCAGCCAGGCGGTAGGTCAGGATCCGGGCCCAGGAAGTCGGCGCCACAGGGAGCCGGTGGTCGTAATAGCGGATGACGAACGCCCCGTCCTCGTAAACCAGGGTCATCTCCTGATTTTCCAGGACGGTTCCGTACAGGTCACCCAGGAGGGGCAGCAAGACCTTGTTTTCCAATTCGGCCTTGATCGGGTGCCAGTCAATATCAAAGAAGGTCGAATAGCGAGCACTCGGCCCGTTCTCTAGGACGTCTTGCCACCAGGGGTTACTGGATTGGGCGATCCCCATGTGGTTGGGGATGACATCCAGGATCTGGCCCATGCCATGGGTGTGGAGTGCTTGGATGAACGCCCGATACTCTTCCTCCGTGCCCACCTCAGGATTCAGGCTGGTGGGGTCCGCGATGTCGTACCCATGGAGACTGCCGGGTACCGCTTTCAGGTAGGAGGACGCGTAACAGTCCGTGATGCCCAGGGCATGCAAGTACGGGATGATCCGACAGGCGTCCGCGAACGTGAACGCTCGATTGAATTGCAGCCGATAGGTGGAGACCGGGATGCGAGGTGCGCCCGTTGCTGTCATCGCGATTTGTGTTCCGGTTGCGCTGTCGTCTCCAGGGCGTGGGTGCCTCGGGAGCGCCCACGCGGCAGCACAACGAGTCCTGACTTCGTGACGTCATAGTGTTTGCGATCCTCGGCGGGGTCGAACCCTATTTCGGCTCCGGGTGGAATGACGTTGAACCGGTCGGCGATGACACGGCGGAGGCGCGCTTTCGAGCCGATCACGGCCTCATCCATGATGACGGACTCCTCGATTCGGGCGCCGTGGTTGATCAGTACCTGGCGGCCAATCACGGACCGGCGAATCTCGCTCTCAATCACCTGGCTGCCTTGGCCAACCATCACCTCATCGAGGTGGGAGCGGACCAGGCTGGCGGCGGGTCCATCGTAGCTGTCGGCCAGGATCGGCCAGGCGCTGTTCCGCAGATCGAAGATCGGTGTCTCTCCCAGGAGATCCATATGCGCTTGCCAGTAGGCGTCCAGCGTCCCCACGTCCCGCCAGTAGCCCCGCTCCTCATAGGGGCGAATTCCGGGGACCGTGTTCTCCAGGAAATTATAGGCCAACACCTGATGGGAACGGATGATCCGCGGGAGAATATCACGGCCAAAGTCTTTGGCGTCGAATCGAATCGAGTGGTGCTTCAGAACCTGCAACAGGACTTCCGTGTTGAAAAGATAGTTGCCCATTGAGGAGTAGGCTTGCTCCGGATCGGTGGGCATCGCCTTCGGGTGTTTGGGCTTCTCCTCGAATCCGACGATGCGGTCATCGGAGCCGACCTCGATAATGCCGAATCCCTTGGCGGCATGCACGGGGACAGGCAGGGCGGCCACGGTCACATCGGCCTGTCGTCCGGTGTGGAACTGGACCATCTGGCGGATGTCCATCCGATAGATATGATCGGCGCCGAAGACCGCCACCAGATCAGGGGCGAAGTCTTGGATCAGACTCAGGTTCTGATAGACCGCATCGGCGGTGCCTTCGTACCAACTCCCCCTGGTTTTCATTTGGGGAGGGACCACGGTGATGAAGTTCTGCTGGATCCGGCCGCCGATCCGCCAGGCCCGGCGCAGGTGCTCGATCAGGGATTGCGACTGGTACTGAACCAGAACGTAGACCGCCAGGATTCCCGAATTCACAAAGTTGCTCAGGACGAAGTCAATGATCCGATACTCGCCGGCGAACGGGACCGCAGGCTTGCTCCGGACTGCTGTGAGCGGCATGAGTCGTTCCCCTTTGCCGCCGGCCATGATCACGGCCAGCACTCTCGGTTGGTGTCCCAGGGTCAAGGGCGTCCCTCCTCACAACAACGTCCAATGTTCCTAATATAACATGGTGCGGCATGTCAAGAATGTCCCGCACACGAGCCACCTTCGCTCCGTGGCCGAGGGCCCGTTATGGCTGAGAACTGGTTTTCAGATGAACGGTCCGCTGCGGAAAAGGAATCTCAATGCCCTCCTCTTTCAACCGCCTCAAGATCCGCTTCCGCAGTTCATGCTGAACGAGGTACTGGTCCGTGAACTCGCGGACCTGGCAGATGAGAGTGAAGTCCAATGATGATTGTCCGAAGCCTGGGATGAACCGGACCATCGGTGCCGGCTCTGCCAAGAGCCCGGGAGTGTCGCCGATGGCGTGTGTGGCCTCCTCGATTAGGAGCCGTTCGACATGATCCGGATTCGCCTCGTAGGACACCCCGATGGGAATCAAGAGCGCCATCCGTGGTTCGGGTAGCGAATAATTGGTGACCACGGATTGCGTCATCTTGCTGTTGGGGATGATCACCATGTTGTTCGGGAGCATGCGAATGCGGGTGGTCCGCCACCCAATGTCGTCCACGTAGCCTTCTTGTCCCGTTTCCAGCTTGACAAAATCGCCCACCCTAATCGGCTTCTCAATCAAGAGGTGGATGCCGGCAAAGAAGTTTGACAAGGTGTCCTGGAGGGCCAGCGCGACGGCGAGGCCCCCGACGCCCAGCGCGGTGAGAATCGGGGTGACGGAAACGCCCAGCCCTCCCAGCAGCACGAGCCCGCCGACCATCCAGATGACGACTGTGACAATGGTCACCGAGAGACCTGCTGCCGGGATCGCAAGATTGTGTTGTGTGAACCCATAGCGAAGCGCAGCTCCGGCAAGGTTTGCCAGGGCGACGGTCACCGAGAGCACCATCAGGCTATAGACGAAGTTCAAGACCAAGGCATTGTGGCGGGCGGGGAGTCCGACGGTATCCACGGCGACGTCAATGCCGATCAGCACACACCAAATGATGGAGGGGGTCTTGAGGCTCTGAAGGACAAGATGACTCACCGGGGCTGCGGTGGCCGAGGCCCATCGGTGCAGCGCTCGAAGCGCCAGGAAGCGCAACCCCAGCGCCAGGCTGGTCACGGCGGCAAAGACCGTCAAGGTGATGAGGAGACTCTGGAGTGCCGGTGGAAGTGTGTGTGTCATCGGGCGTCTTGCAAATAGTAGGCAGCCACCGGATGCCTGTCAAGCTTGCCGCGCGATGAATCTTTTTGATAGACTTCGTACCGATGAAACATACCGACGATATGGAACGGCACGATCCTGATGCCTTTCCGCCCCTGCTCACGGATTTCGACTTGCATCTCTTCGCGGAAGGCCGCCACTACCGGGCCTACGACATGATGGGGGCGCATGTGCGCACGGTGGAGGGCGTTGCTGGTGTGCACTTTGTGGTCTGGGCTCCGAACGCTCTACGGGTCAGCGTCGTGGGCGACTTCAACGGGTGGGACGGGCGGTGCCATCCGATGCGGAGCAGCGGCAGCACGGGTCTGTGGGAACTGTTCATTCCGGACCTCCCCGAGGGCGCCGTCTACAAGTATGAGATTCGACCGCAAAGCGGGGATGCGCCGTTCCTGAAGGCCGACCCCTATGCGTTTGCGGCCGAGCTACGACCCAAGACCGCGTCGCTGATTTGGGATCTCTCCGGCTACCGCTGGGGAGATCAGGCCTGGATGGCGGCACGCGCCACTCGTGATCCGCTGACCAGCCCCTTGGCCATCTACGAAGTCCACCTTGGTTCCTGGATGCGTGTACCCGAGGAGGGAAGTCGCTGGCTCACCTATCAGGAACTAGCTACTAAACTCATCCCCTACGTGAAAGAGATGGGATACACCCACGTGCAGTTGATGCCGGTCACCGAGCATCCCTTTGATGGGTCATGGGGCTACCAGACGACCGGCTACTTTGCGCCGACCAGCCGCCATGGCACGCCGGAAGAGTTCATGGCGTTTGTGGATGCCTGCCATCAAGCCGGCCTTGGCGTGATTATGGACTGGGTGCCAGCACACTTCCCGGATGATCCCCACGGGCTGGCCTGGTTTGATGGGACGCAGCTCTATGACCATGCCGACTCGCGCCTGGGGTACCATCCGGAGTGGCGCAGCCGCATCTTTAACTTCGGACGGATTGAGGCGCGCAACTTTCTGCTGAACAGCGCCCTGTTCTGGCTGGACCGGTATCACATTGATGGCCTGCGAGTGGATGCGGTGGCCTCGATGCTGTATCTGGACTATGCCCGAAAGCCTGGCGAGTGGCTTCCGAATCGCTTCGGCGGCAACGAAAACCTGGACGCCATCGAGTTTCTCAAGGAGTTCAACATCCTGGTCCACCAGGAACATCCCGGCGCGCTGACGATCGCCGAGGAATCCACCGCCTGGCCGGGGGTTTCGCGTCCGACCTACGTGGGTGGCCTGGGCTTCAGCTTCAAATGGAACATGGGCTGGATGCACGACATGCTGGAATACTTCAGCTTGGATCCGGTCTACCGCAAGTATCACCAGAACAAGATCACGTTCGGGCTCCTCTACGCCTTTTTCGAAAATTTCGTCTTGGTGCTGTCCCATGATGAGGTGGTGCATGGGAAAAAGGCGCTGCTGGAAAAAATGCCGGGCGATGACTGGCAGCGGTTCGCCAACTTACGCGCGCTGTTGGGATACATGTACGGGCATCCGGGGAAGAAGATGCTCTTCATGGGGGGAGAGTTCGGACAGTGGTGGGAATGGAACCACGACGACAGCCTGCAGTGGCATCTGCTTGAGTACGAGGCCCATCGAGGTCTGCAGCGCTATGTCTGTGAGCTCAATCGGCTCTATCAGGCTGAAGCGGCGCTCCACCAGGTCGACTTCGACTGGGCCGGGTTTCAGTGGATTGACTTTCACAATGCGGAGCAATCAGTGATTGCCTTCGTCCGCCGGGCCAAAGAGTCTGCCGACTTCGTGGTCTGCGTGTGTAATTTCACACCGGTCCCGCGCCGGGGCTATCGGATCGGCGTGCCGGCGCCGGGGTGGTATCGAGAGATCCTGAACAGCGACGCGGCGGCCTATGGGGGCAGTAACCTCGGCAACGGGGGCGGAGTCCAGGCTGAGCCGACACCCTGGCAGGGCTTCCCGTATTCCGTGTCCCTCACACTGCCGCCCCTGGCCGTGCTCTTCCTGAAGCCGCAAGTCTGAGGCTTAGACTCCTCAACCGTAACCTGCCGCCTTACGAGAGGTAGAGAATCGCGGCATAGGCCGGTAGCTTCACCGAGATTCCCTCCTGCGTCACGTCGAGCGTTGCCGGCGGGGAGTGTTGGGAAAGCGAGGCTCCGGCTGTGCCGGGCCGAGCGCGGGGTTCGGGGGCATCGGAGCCCATTCCGATGGGCGCACGGGCCCCCGCGGGAATAGGTCCACCGAATTCTTCTGCCGAGGCATCCAGGTATAGGGTCCAGGTTCCTTCCGGCTCATGCAGCGTGAGGGAGGCGGGGACCTTGTTGAATCCTAAGATAAGCAACGCTGTTTGCCCATCTCCAGCGGGAGGGGGCCCCGCAGACGCCCCTCCCGCGCCCACCGCCACCCACCGATGGAGCAGGAGCACTTGTGCCGCTTCATCTGTCCACACACGGTGCTGATGTTCGGAGAGCGAGGGTGAGGGTGAAGGGGAAGTCCCTAGCGCCGGGATGGACTTCCTGAGCGCGATCAATCTCCGGTACCAGCGCAGGAGTGAAGCCTGCGTAGCAGTCTGGGGCTTGCCGCAGACGCGTGAGCGCTCGAAGGTGGCGGGGTCCTGCGGGTCAGGAACCTCGCCCGGCCAACCAAACGCCGCAAAGTCGGCCCGGCGTCCTTGCCGAACCGCCTCGACCAGGGCGGGGTCGCCGTGTTCGGTGAAATACTGGAAGGGAGCGGTCTCGCCGTATTCTTCGCCCATGAAGAGGAGCGGGATGTTGGGCCCCAGCAGAACCGCCGCGGCTGCAACCTTCAAGGCTTCGTTGGGCACGAGCGTGCTCAGCCGGTCTCCACAGGCTCGGTTTCCCACCTGGTCGTGATTTTGGGCACAGACGATGAATTGCGAGGCCGGACGGTGGCGTGCTGAATTCCCATGGCGCCGCCGCCGGTATGAAGAGCGCTGTCCCGAATAGACAAAGCCTTCCCGCAAGGCCGTGGCCAGGTGATCCAAGCATCCGAAGTCTTCGTAGTACCCGCTGCGCTCCCCGGTCAGCAGCGTGTGCAACGCATGATGAAAATCATCGTTCCATTGGGCATCCAACCCATGGCCGCCTTCGGCCGGCGGCGCAATGATCCGGACATCGTTCAGGTCGCTCTCCGCGATCACGAGGATGGAACGGCCCAGGCGCGCTGCCTCAGCATGGACCGCCTCAGCCAGATCGTAGAGGATGTGGCGCGCGCTAAAGTCGAAGATCCCGTGAATGGCGTCCAGCCGCAACGCATCAATATGATACTCGGTGACCCAATAGAGGGCGTTACTGATGACATAGTGTCGGACCTCGTCACTGTCCGGTCCGTCATAGTTGATCGCCGAGCCCCAGGGTGTCCGGTAGCGGTCCGTGAAGTAGGGGCCAAAATCCCCCAGATAGTTGCCTTCGGGTCCGAGGTGGTTGTAGACGACATCCAAGACGACAGCGAGCCCCTTGGCATGGCAGGCATCCACCAGTGCTTTAAGGCCCTCAGGCCTGCCATAGCTGGCCTGCGGGGCGAACGGGTACACGCCGTCATAGCCCCAATTGCGGGTTCCGGGAAACTGGGCCACCGGCATGAGCTCGATGGCCGTGATGCCCACGTCGTCTCGAAGATAATCGAGATGGGGGATGATCGCCTGAAAGGTCCCTTCGGGGGTGAAGGTGCCGGTGTGGAGTTCGTAGATCATCAGCTCACCAGGGGGGAGTCCACACCAATGCTGATCCGACCACTGGAACGACGCTGGGTCGACCACAGCGGAAGGGCCATGGACACCGTCAGGTTGGAACCGAGATGCCGGGTCTGGTCGTTCCTTCTGGCCGTCCAGCACGTACCGATAGCGGATGCCCGGTTCGACGCCGGGCACGGTCGCCTCGAAGTAGCCTAAGTCACGAGACGCCAGGGGAATAGGGGCTTGCGGGAGGGGTTGTCCGTCAGCGCCGAACAGCCGAACGGCCACCCTGTGCGCGTACGGAGCCCACACGCGGAAGCGAACGAAAGAAGGACCGACAGGCCAAGCGCCAAGGTCCACCTGCCACGCCTTGTGTTTGTCCATGTGTCCCACCGGCGCAGTGTGCCAGAACAGAACGCGGATGCCAAGAGCCTGTCCTGAGCGGAGCCGAAGGAGCCTGCCCTGAGCGGAGCCGAAGGGTCTTCCCTGTTGCATTCCGGCGCGATCTTGGGTAAGTAACTAACCTCATCGGAGGAAGAGAGATGAGAATCTGGCCGGGACGACCGTATCCGCTGGGAGCGACATGGGATGGGGAGGGGGTCAACTTCGCGCTGTTTTCCGAAAATGCCACCGGTGTGGAACTCTGCCTGTTCGGGGATCCGGATTCGAAGGAGGAGTCTCATCGGATTCGGGTTGAGGAACGCACTGATCAGATCTGGCATGTCTACCTGCCGGAGGTGCGGCCGGGGCAGCATTACGGCTATCGTGTCTACGGGCCGTATGAGCCGAAAGCAGGGCACCGCTTCAATCCAGCGAAATTGCTGCTTGACCCCTATGCGAAGTCGATCGCCGGGACGATTGAGTGGTCCGACGCCATGTTCGGATATCGCGTAGGCGACCCCAAGACCGATCTCTCTCGCGATGAGCGTGATAGTGCCGACAACCTCCCCAAGTGCGTGGTGATTGACCCGGCGTTCACCTGGGCTGGGGACCGCTTGTTGCAGACCCCGTGGGACAAGACCGTCATTTACGAAGTGCATGTCAAGGGATTTACGATGCGCCATCCCGACGTGCCGGAGGCCTTGCGCGGCACGTATGCCGGTCTGGCCACGCCTGCAGCCATCGAATATTTCCAGTATCTGGGCGTCACGGCTGTGGAGCTCTTACCAGTCCATCATTTTGTGCGGGATAAGCACCTGTACGACCACGGGCTCAACAACTATTGGGGGTACAACTCGATTGGGTTTTTCTCCCCTGATATTCGCTATGCGACCTCACAGGTCCGTGGGCGCCATGTACGCGAATTTAAGACCATGGTCAAGACCCTGCACAGCGCGGGGATCGAAGTAATCTTGGATGTCGTGTACAACCATACCGGGGAGGGGAATCACCTGGGTCCGACCCTGTCGTTCCGGGGGATCGATAATGCGGCGTACTATCGCCTGGTGCCGGACAACCAGCGCTATTACATGGATTACACCGGCTGCGGCAATACGCTGAACGCGAGACATCCGCGGGTGCTCCAACTGATCATGGACAGTTTGCGGTACTGGGTCTTGGAGATGCACGTGGATGGTTTTCGCTTTGATCTCGCGTCCACGCTGGCGCGTGAACTGCACGACGTGGACAAATTGAGCGCCTTCTTCGACATCATTCACCAGGACCCCGTGCTTTCCCAGGTCAAGCTGATCGCTGAACCATGGGATTTAGGCGAGGGGGGGTATCAAGTAGGGAATTTCCCGGTGGGCTGGGCAGAGTGGAATGGAAAGTACCGAGACACGATCCGGCGATACTGGAAAGGAGACGGGAGCCAGGTCGCGGAGTTGGCGTACCGGCTCTCCGGGAGCAGCGACCTGTACGAGATGAGCGGGCGACGCTCGTATGCCAGTATCAACTTCGTCACGGCGCACGACGGGTTCACCCTGCAGGATCTGGTGTCCTATACCCACAAACATAACGAGGCCAACGGTGAGGACAACCGCGATGGCACGGACGACAATCTGAGTTGGAACTGTGGTGCGGAAGGTCCCACCGACGATCCCGTGATCATCGAGCTGCGCGAGCGGCAGATGCGCAATATGCTGGCCACCTTGCTGCTCGCTCAGGGCGTGCCGATGCTCTGCGGGGGCGACGAGATCGGCAGGACGCAGCGCGGGAACAACAATGCCTACTGCCAGGACAATGAGCTGAGTTGGTATGACTGGAAGCTCGATCGACCGGCTCGCGCGCTCTTGGCCTTCACGCAGAAGCTGATCGCGTTCAGGCGGGAGCATCCGGTCCTCCGGCGGCGCCGCTTCTTTCAGGGTCGGCGCATCCGTGGTTCGGAGGTCAAGGACATTGCGTGGTTCACTCCCGACGGCAAGGAGATGACCGATGAAGAATGGGGCAAAGGGTTTGTGCGTTGCCTGGGCATGCGCCTGGCTGGGGATGCGATTGGCGAGACCGATGCGAAAGGCCGGCCCGTCATGGGCGAGACCCTGTTGGTGCTGTTGAACGCGCACCACGAGCCGATGCCCTTTACGTTACCTGCGCACAAACGGGGGGTTCGCTGGGAACCGCTGTTAGACACGGCGACACCGAATACACGGAAGGCTGTCACCGTATTCAAAGGGGGCGAGCAGTGCGAGTTGGAAGCTCGGTCGCTGGCGGTGCTCCGCTTGCGGGCCAAGGGCAAAGAGCCAGAAGAGAGGAAGCACGGAGGAAAAAATGCATACGAGAGGGAGTAGGTCGGTCCTCGTCGTTCTAGTCGTTGCGGGTCTTGTCATGGGTCTCGTCGGCTTTAGTGGAGACACTCGCAAGATTTCGGACCTGCAGATTGAGACGACCATCCTGCAGCGTTTGAAGACGGATACTCGGTTGGATGCCCGGAAGATTCGGGTGAAGAGCGAGAAGCACAGGGTCACGCTGGAGGGCATCGTCGACACGTTGGAGGAAAAGTATTTGGCTGAGCGGATTGTGGGATCGACTATCGTTGGAGTGCGGCGTATCACCAACCTGATTCAGGTGATGAGGCCCGTCGTCATTGATACACATTTAGCGACCCGGGTCCGTGCGGAATTGAAAAAGGCCCCTGGTCTCAAGAGCGCGACCATCAAGGCGACGGTGGAGAAGGGGACAGTGTTCCTTGCCGGCGAGGTGAAGAACGCCCAACAACGCCGATTGGCCGAACAGCTTGCCCGATCTGTGGTCGGGGTGCTGCACGTTGAATCGGCCCTCGCAGTCGCAGCCGAAAGGATGTCCGACGAAGATATCGCTCAAGAAGTTGCCCTCTATCTGGAATCGAGCCCCCTCGTGGACCACGAGCGGATCACCGTGTCAGTCAAGGACGGTGTGGTGCGGCTTACTGGAGAAGTGGACCATCTGATGCATCTTCTCACGCTCGTCGAAGACATTAAAGACCTCCGTGGCGTGAGGCAGGTGGAACCGGCCATCGAGCTGAGGGACTAACAGGCACCGGCCCCCATGGAACCTGCTCGCTGTCTCAGACGATCCGCGTGCGTGCTTGGCGTTACTGCGATGCTCTTGTGCAGTGGTGTCTTGTTCGCCATCATGCGGGGATCGGCCGCCAGTGCCGATGAGATCCGCGGAGAGCCTCCGCCATCTGCGCTACAGCTCAGTCTGGATGAGGCCCTGAGCCTGTTCCTTCGTCAGAACCTGGACGTCCTGCTCACACGCACTGGCATCGATGCCGCCAAGGGGCGGGAGATCACCGCCAGGCTTTTTCCCAATCCCGTGCTCGCCATCGATACGGGAGGGGCATTCACACAGGGGCAACGCGTCAGCCGAACAGGGTTCCTTGCGCCGCAACTGCGACAGCTTTTCGAAACTGCTGGCAAGCGAGGGTATCGCATGCAGAGTGCGGGCTTGGGCACGCAATCGACGGAAGCACACTTTGAGGATACGCTTCGGCAGCTCAGAGCCACGGTCAAAGAGACCTATTTTCACGTCCAGGTGGCGCGTCGTCGTCTGGTTCTGGCAGAAGAAAACCGTACGCAGTTTGACCAGGTGCTGGATATCGCTGAAGAGCGGGCTCGCCAAGGGTTGATTGCGGACATCGATTTGGTACGCATCAGGCTCCAAAAAGTGGATTTTGACGCTCAGGGCATTCAATTTCTGCAGGAGGCTGAGACGGCCCAGAGCGATCTACGCGTGTTGTTAAACATCTCGCCAGTCACCGACCTGATCTTGACCACTCCACTCAATTACGGCCCTGTTAACCTGGAGATCAAAGAGTTGCAGCGTATGGCCCTCGATGCCAGACCGGATCTCCGCGAGAAACAGCTTCAACTCTCGCAGCGGGAGGCAGAACTCAAGCTCGCCAAGGCCTATCGGTATCCGGATGTGGTGGCCGGCAGCGGGCTTTTGGTGCAGGGGCCCGAAGGGCCTGACAACCAACAACAAATGCATGTGCATCTCAGTGTGCCGATTCCCCTGTTCAACCGGAACCAAGGTGGCATCGTGCAAGCAGAAGCAGCACTGCAAGCGGCCCAGGCGGAGCTTGCCAAAACGCTGCTCGAGGTCTCGAACCAGGTGGATATTGCGTACCGCAACCTCGTACAGAGCCAGCGTCTGGTTGAGGCTTATCGAGCAGGGGTCTTGGACGACGCCCGCTCTATGCTGGTGATCGTCGAGAGACTGTACGAAAAAGGAGCCGCTACGCTGTTCGATCTGCTGGACGGGGCTCGCACAGAGCGCACAATCGAGCAGAACTACAGTGAGGCGCTGTTTCAGTATCAGCGCAACCTCTTTCGACTCGAAAGCGCGGTCGGCCGGGAAATCCGTTCTTAAAGAGGCGGATCATGCTCCGGTCCTCTGGACGAGCTTGGCGAGCGTCACCCCCGTTGAAATGAGCCCGACATGGCTGAACGCCTGCGGGTAGTTGCCAAGAAAGGCGCCGCTCGACGGGTCGATCTGCTCGGGCAGGAGACCCAGCGGGTTTGCCCGCGCACAGAGGGAATCATACAGAGCCATGGCTTCGGTGAGCCGTCCCTGATAGGCCAGATTATCAACCAGCCAGAAGCTACAGAGCAGGAAGGCTCCCTCATGCCCCGGCAGCCCGTCGGGGGACAGGTCTGGCAAGTAGCGGTAGAGCAGGCCGTTGCCTGCGCCCAGATGGCCGACAATGGCCTTCGTGGTGGCCACCATACGAGGGTCGTCGGCCTGTATGACTCGTCGGAGGGGCAGCGCGAGGAGGCTGGCATCCAATCCTCCACCGCCAAGGTGCTCGGTCAGTGATTGCATGTGCTCATCCCAGGCGTCCTGTAAGACAGCCTGACGGATCTGCTCGGCGGCCGCCCGCCAGCCATGCACGTGACCTGGCAGTCCAAAACGCTCGGCCAGGCGCGCCCCGCGGTCCAGCGCCACCTGACACAGCGCCGCCGAATATGTAAACGGCCGCCCCACCGTGCGCACCTCCCAGATGCCCTGGTCAGGCTGGCGCCATTCCCGACCCGCGGCCTCCACCAGCTCTCGTAACCTGGCCCAGAGCGCTTCCGTGATCGCGCCATGATGCGCTGCCCATTGATAGGCGCAGTCGAGGATCTCACCGTAGACGTCATGCTGACGTTGCTCGACTGCGGCGTTTCCCCACCGGACCGGGCTGGATCGGCGGTACCCCTCCAGTGTGGGATCTTCGCGCTCCGGCGGGGGATCATGCCCATCGAGATCGTAGAGGACCTTGGGACACCCGCCTCGTTCCACGGCGTCGAGCACCCACCCGAGGAAGCCGGCCGCTTCAGGGGGAAGCCCGATGCGGTTGAGCGCGTAGACAGAGAACGCGGCGTCGCGGATCCACGCGTACCGGTAGTCCCAGTTGCGCACGCCCCCGATCGCTTCGGGCAGCGATGAGGTTGGAGCTGCCACGAGGGCGCCGTTCTCAAAATAGTCAAGCAGTTTCAGAGTCATTGCCGAGCGGCGGACGAGCGCCTCTTGGGGTCCTTTATAGGTGATGCGGGCCATCCACCGCTGCCAGGCCTCGCGCGTTGTTTCCAGGGCTTCTGTGGGCACGAGCGGCCGATGGTGGTACCGGCCGGACTCCCATCGTAAGACGAGATGGACGCTGTCTCCGGCCTTCAGGTCGAGGCTCGTGCAGAGCCCCGTCAGCGGGATGGTAGCTGAGAGGTACAGGTCAAGAGTGGGCCGGTCCGGACAGCGCAGACACAGGCCGTCACTCCTGCTGGTTGCTTCTGCTCCTCCGCGTGGCTCCACCTCGATGCGCAGCCGTACCCGGCCCTGGAGCACTGTCACCGACCGCAGGAGCTCCCGGCGGGCTGCGGCGGCGTCTTCGGCTAGATCCACCCCAGAGCGAAGCGTGAGGGCATCCGTGACCCGCATGAGGCCGGTGTGGCTGCGCATCTCGGTGACGAGCACGGCGCTGTCGGGCTCATAAAACTGACGCGACTCGAGGAGGCCATCCGGCGCAATGGTAAAGGCGCCTCCGCGTCTGGCATCCAGAATCTTGCAGAACAGCGGCGGTGAGTCAAAGCGCGGCACGCACAGCCACGCGATGGCGCCATCACGGCCGACCAGCGCGGCCGTGCTGCCATCGCCGATCAGGCCATGGTCCTCAAGCGGGAGGTAGCCGTCAACCGGGTAGAGTGGGGCAAATTTGGTCATTGTGGATTGCTCATCTAGGGCATCTATGGCACGATCCGATTCTGGAACGCCAGGTAAGCCGCAAGGCCAACACTGCCATGTCTTAGGCCGGTTCGTGATTGACGTTGCCGATCGACGGTGTCGTCCAGCAGCTCGTCGTCCATACCGGCGGCGGCGTCGTCACGGTCTCCAAGGACGCGGTGCAGTTGGATAGGAGCGGACATGTGATGACTAACAGTCAGGGCTCACACTCCTGCCAGGTACGCGCGAAATGACGCATGGAGCCGGCGGGTGATCCGGCCGGGCCGGCCGTCTCCAATCATGTGTCCGTCCACCTGCGTCACCGGCAGCACTTCCTGCGTCGTATTGGTGAGAAAACATTCCTCGGCGCGGAGCAGATCCTCGACGCTCAGTCGCGTGCCGTCCGCCGGGATCCCCAGTTCCGACGCCAACTGCAGCACGAAGCCGCGGGTGACGCCCTCGAGGATCCCGCAGTCGGCCGACGGCGTCCGCAACCGCCCGTCGTGGACGGTAAACACGTTAGTGGTCGTCCCTTCGGCGACGTCGCCCCGGTGGTTCAGCATCAGCGCCTCATGGGCGCCGGCCGCCGTCGCTTCCATCTTGGCCAGGATGTTGTTCAGGAAATTGAGCGATTTGACCTGTGGCGGCAGGGCCTCCGGCAGGTTGCGTCTGGTCTTAGCGATCATCACCGCGACCCCGTTGGCATAGAAGGACTCGGGATACGGCTGGAACGGTTTGGCGATGATGACCAGCGTGGGGGTTGTGCAGAGCGCCGGGTCCAGCCCGATGTCGCCCGTGCCGCGCGAAACGGTGATGCGAAGATAGGCGTCCTGTAACTGATTCCGTATCAGCGACTCCCGCAGGAGGTCGGCTAGCCGCTCGATTCCGACCGGCAGGTAGAGTTGGATGCGCGCCGCCGACCGTTCCAGGCGGGCGAGATGGTCGGCGAGCAGGAAGACGCGGCCGCGGTAGGCGCGCAGCGTTTCAAAGACGCCGTCGCCGTACAGGAAGCCGTGGTCGAAGACCGACACGACGGCCTCTGCCTGCGGCACGAATGTGTCGTTGAGATAGATCCACATGATAGAGTTATTCCGCTCCACTGGATTGATCAGTGCGCTGCGCGGGGCGGGGCTTTTGTGCGTGCGTGTGCGCGGGCTGACCAGCCCGTGGCGGCGCAGGATCGCGTCCACGGTGCTGGCCGCCGGCCAGGTGAGCGTCGGATGACGTGCATGCAATCATGCCAACAGCTTTACCTGTTACCCCTCAGCCCGGTCTATTTTGTGACCACTCGGCCAGGCCTGAATCCTCAGATCACCCTCGCCCTGTGAGGGAGAGGGAAGTTTTTAACTTTCTCGCAGTGCCGGTAGAAGCGCCTCGGCAGAAGCGCGTAGTTCGACCGTCAACGTGCCATTCTAGACGTGCCTGCTGCCAAGGCGCTCGGAGATCCATACCTTGATGATGGACTGCCGGGTGACACCCAGCCGGTCGGCTTCTTTGTCCAGAGAATGAATCATCCAAGCCGGGAAATCCACATTCACGCGCTTGGGCTCCTCGTTGGTCCTTTTCGCGCGGGACAGGTCAAGAAACTGAGAGATGTCGCTCCCGGCATCGAACCGCTTGTCTAGGTCTTTAGCTTTCATACAAGGCCCTCTCTTCAACCCGAGATCGTCGCACGGAAATGATGCGGATGTGCTCCCGGCGATTAGGTGATGATGGCTGACCAATGGGTGCCGTGTAGTTGTCCCACTAAGAGCACACGGGGCTCATCATCGTTCTTGATGGGAACCTCCAGAAGATCGGGATCGTCCCATAAGGCTTGTGCCTCAGCGAAATCAATGCCGTGCTTTTTCTTGTTAGACCGGCTTTTCCGTTCGTCGAATTCAAAATTCATTTGGTATAGATAATATACCGTTTTAGACTATTTCGTCAATCGCCAGAACATGCTGTGTAGATAGCACATCATCTGTCCGGTTTATGTAGCACATGATCTGTCCGGTTTAAGGTGGGGCCTCACAGGAGGGCCACCATGACACGGACAGCAGTCCTACAGGAGGTGCGACAGATGCGCTTT
>Ga0213870_1000455_pt1 | contig 19341 bp, 28 predicted proteins | sample WICALVC2017_Meta_FD_160119 | JGI IMG/M metagenome (GOLD analysis project Ga0213870, IMG submission 160119) | Freshwater microbial communities from subterranean cave lake in Wind Cave National Park, South Dakota, United States - WICALVC2017 | ecosystem: Environmental > Aquatic > Deep subsurface >... | reverse complement strand
ATTTACAGTTTTTTGTAGGATTTCCGAAAAACCCGCAAGGACAGGGATTTTGTGCGGCAACAAGCATAAATTTTGCAGGAAAATTCACACGCCCAGCGGAACGAGAAATAGTAACTATCCCGTCTTCCATTGGTTGCTCATTGTACATACTCTCATTATACAAATTAAACATTGAGAAAGTGAAGCATGAAAGAGGTTAATTAAATAAATTACGATATTGTATCGCTGTTGGTAGCTGAACTTGGGAAAATTTTGTATTTTATATAAATTGATCTTGGATTTCGTCTGAACTCTATCCTATCTATTATCTTTGTAAGTATTGATTTTACCTTCTTTTTATCCTCCGGAGTAGGGGTGTTGAGAAAGCGTTTTATTGTTTCCTCGTATGCCATGTCCCAATCAAAAGTACCTTCGTGGTTTGATTTTCGTTCAAGTATCTGAATATCTTGCGTATATTGAGCGATTATTGGAAAGTATTTTTCCTTATTCGCTGCATATTCCTCAATAGTGTCTACTCCTTTTTGATACGCATCTATCGTTCTTTGATATTCTTGTTGTGTTTTAATGAGAGCAGCCTTTTTTTCTTTTAGTAATTTCTCCATTTCAAGATATTTTGCGTTTATTATATTTTCATAAAACACTTTCCTTGTTTTATCGTCAAACAGCTTAACGATTTCAGACAAGATACGCTTATCAACCATCTCTTGTTTTATGCCATTGTGTTTGCATATACCCCTATGGAGAAATGTTCCACACCCATAGCCCAAAAATTTATAAGGAGTACCATTTTTGAAAATCTTATTGCTTTTAATCTGAAACATGCCGTATTTACAATATCCGCATTTTAATAAACCAATCAATAGTCCATTAGAACTTACAGCTCTTCCCCCAACAGTTGCCCTTCTTGCTATTTCTTCTTGCAGCTTCTCGTAATACGCCAAGCTCCAGATACCCTTAAATTCTGCTTTTTCAAGCAACCATTTATCTTTTGGTTGAATTACACGCTTTCCTTTCTTTACTGGTTTCCAGCCCCATCTTACATGCCCTGCATAAGTTGGATTTTTCAATATACATAAAATTGAGGAGCGTCCCCATGTTTTTCCTTTTGATGATGAAATGTTCTCTATATTCAATTTTTTTGAGATTTGCCAAGTTCCTTCTCCTTGCGTGTATTCATTTGCTATCCTGCGAACAATTCTTACCAGCTCATGATTCCACTTGTATTCTACTTTAACAATTTCATCTCCTCGTTCATTTTTACCAATTATTTTATAGCTCTTAAACAAGCCATAAGCCAATGAGCCAGCAGGTTTTCCATCTCGTATGCGTTTTGGCATACCAATTTTATAATTTCGTCTTATTTGTGAAAGTTCAAGCTGCGATTGTAAATCAGATATAGTTTCAGTAATAACTGCCGAGTCATCATCAAGCGGGTCAAAGCAAGCAGGACATCTTATTTGTACCGGTTGGGCAAGAGCATAAACTTGAATACCAATTTTTTTTAATTTCTCTCTTATGTTGGCTGAAATAGTTACATTTCTACCAAGCCTGCTGCTATATGGAACAAAGACAACTTGGAATTTTCCTTCAATAGCGCCTTGCATTAGTCTTTCAATATCTTCTCTTTCGCCTATCCTACCTGAAATTCCTTCATCAAAATACGGCTCTGTAAAAATTATCTTTAACTCTATATTACATTTTGGGCAAAAACCTCGGTAATTTTCTATTGCTGTTTTTGTAATTTTTTTCTGTTCTTCTGGACTTGCTTTATCAAATAGAATTTTTCTATTGCCAATTTTTATTTCTTTGCTCATTTGTCCTCGCGTGCTAACCCTTCCATACGAGCAACCATGTAGTAATATGAAATCGCTTTTTAGTAAGACTTGTGGTAAAGGAGTTAATAATGTCTTATTCATAGATCTATCAGTAACTATCTTTGTCTATCAGTATATATACTTTACATTACATATTAGTTCATGTCAAGTCTTTTGTAAGAGGAAAGTCGTTAAATAATATAATTATTTCTTCCCCAAGTCTTTTAGCTAGTATATCTTTCGTGGCTTCATTCATGTTTGTTGTTACCGAAATCTTTTTATCAGAATAAATACTTTTTGCTTCTGTATTTTTAGCTAATTTTTTAGTCATATTTCTTTATCCTCCAAACAATATGGTTTTCCGTCTTTATCTATTCCGTAGGTTCTGCTCAGGGCATGCTCTACAAGAGCCTTAAAGCCCATTTTTGTATCCGCTTTTAGATGGGCGAGCATCTTCCACCATCCTTCACCAATACGCACTTGATTTCCGTATTTTTTGTAACTTTGTAACTTCTTCATATTGTTTTCTCCTCCTTAGTGAGATAGATATACCAGAGCTGTTTTCTTCCTTGCCGTTCTCAGCAGGTCATTAGATATTCGCATAGGATCGGGAAATGGCTTGTTTCAATCCGTTAAGCGATTAGCTCTTGCCATAGGTTGCGTTTACTACACGCTACTTTATCCCTTTTATTTTTAATTGTTGTTTCATATAGAAATTCCTGTTTAAGGACAATTATCCTCAGAAATCAAGGTTAAATTTTCCCATCAGGCTGATTTTCAATACAAAGTTCATCTATAAAATCTTCTAAATCCTTGTTGCTCCATTTTTCAAGAGCTTCCCAGCCGTTCATTAACAAATCTTCTAAGGTGTCAGAATTGCTTGCATATACAATTTCGCAAATTTTGTCATTGATGATGATTTGATACGCCTTTTCTCTACTTACTTTTTTGCCGAATGCCTTAATTTTCATAATCTCACCTCATTTCTATTTCTATTTTTTATTTCTGAAATAAGCATCGCTCGTTTTGAAAAAAGTTCTCTTGCCGGAGCAGATGCATTATTAAGATAATCTTTTGAAAGTTGCTGACATAGTGTTTGATTAGAGAGAACGAAAATAAAGTGCTGAGGAGTTGTTTCCTTTATATCAACAAGGGATATTTCTTGTTTTGTTAATAGGAATGAGCAAATTAAAATGTCGTAAGTAGTGAAGTTTTCCATATAAATTTAGGTCTTATGGAGAAATCTTAGCAACAAGAGCAATGGAGGTCAGTTGCAAAAGAGGGGTGTAGAATTGAAACTACTTCAATAGTCGTTTTTTGAAGCGATAGTAGATTGTTTTCATATTATCTTCATCGCCATAATAGTCTTGATCATCCGCTGAAAGAGTTTCATTTTTCAAGAATGTGTCAGCTATTTGTCCAAAAGTCATATTCTTTTCATCTTTCATTTCTATAACATGTAATGCTAAATTTATATGTTTCCATGTCAGTCTTTTATAAATTGGTAATCCTATTACCTCTTGCCAATGTTCAATTTCCTTTCTATTCTCCTCAATAAACTTTATAAGACGATCAATGCTTGTTTTAGCGGTTATAACAATGGAGATGTCCCCAGGACTAGTTTTTCCGGTTTTAATGTCTTTTATTATTAAGATTTCCTGTGGTTCATTTAATGTAATTTCATCATCTCCAACTTTTAGACTTATCCCAACATCTAAGGGAAAATCAAATTCTTCATTTATAATTGAGGAATAAATTGATTCAACTAGGGATAAAGGTAATTGTTGACTTAATAGGAAGGCTTCAATCTCTTTTTCGCATTCAATCCTAAACCTGCGATTAGTTTTATTGCCAATTTCCCTTAGCTTCTTTTTCTGCGAGTTGAGTAGCTGATGAAACTCCTTTTTATGTAAAAGGCTAATCATCTGGTTATAAGATGATCTGTTTGCAATTTTCATTTCAATATAAATCTGTTGAGATTATAACACTGTTAATCAGTTAAGCCTAGGAGAGGTGGAGATCCGACCTTATTTTCTTTTTGCTGAAACGATCTTGCCAATCTGATTAACCCGACAGTTGTTAGTTCTTCATTGCTTGCCTTAACTTGAACAATGTGCTTTTCCAATTCTTTTTCTGGCAGGTCTGCTATGGTTTGCCAACGAGAGGACTGATCTTTAGAAATACCTAAATCCGTTAATTTCAAGGTCGTATCAACCGAACTTGATTTTCTATCGCCACCCCACTTAACTTCCTCTTTCAGCATTTCCCCAGCTCGTCTTTCACACCTTAATTTTATTTCAGCTATGTTATTTTGTACCTCAAGAGATTCACCTTCTGGCAGGTCTGCTATGGTTTGCCAACGAGAGGATTGATTTTCTGAAATGCCTATATCTTGAAGCCCAATTCTTTTACGATGTGAGAATTGGAGGTCTTTTGGGGAAACTTTTAAGGCTACCTATAAACACTGTCAGCTAAAGAGGTCTGATAATTTGATGCCTAATACTCGTGCAAGTTTATCTGCGGTTTTAATTGAGGGGATTCTTTGCCCCTGCTCAATAAAACCTATGTAAGTTGTGGAAACGCCTATCATTTCAGCGAGTCTTTCTTGAGTTAAGTTTCTTTGCTTTCTTGATCTCCTAACCTTTTTCCCAATGCTTTTTATTTTTCTTGAATTTACTTTCATGTATAAATTATCTAATCTCTATGGAGAAATAACCTCAAACTATTTGTTAGGCTTTGTGCTAAAATTAAGGTTGAAATTTTATCCTAACTATTTGTTATGATTTAGGAGAGAAAAGAGGATTGATGTATGAAAATTATTAAAGACTTTTTTAGCAAACCATTAAATATAATTGTATTTATAACCTGCGCCGTAATTATTGTGTATTTTGGGATTCTTATAATAAAAGAGGTTCAACCCAAAAGTAGCAGTGAAAAACAAATGGAATGTTTGAAATTGGGCAGTGATTTTGCCAGAAGAAGGTGTCTACTTATTATAGAAAAATGAGTATAAAAGATAGAATTATTAAATACGCTTTATGGTTATTTCTACCATTAGCGATTCTAGTTTTTTTACATAATTTAAGATATACATTTATCGTATATCAATCGCTTTTCACGCAAGTACCTTTTATCGTATGGATCCTCGTAGTCCTCACCTCATTTGAACTTTTTTTATTTTTTGTAGTTTTAGCGTTTATACCAATGAGCTATTTATTTAATAGAGAATACATCAGCAAAAACATATTGTTCTCTTTAGGACTACTTAGCGTTTCCTATCTAGCAACTTCACTGGCATTTCCTTTTTGGGTAGGAATAATGACTATAATTTTTTGGAATATCTTTCATTTTTTACATTTAATCTAAGTATTAGAGGTTAATAAGTTGATAAAAAGTTATGAAACAAAAAAAATATAATACTCCAGAGTTTAATAAACTTCTAAAGTTGGAGAAAGAACATAAAATTACAATCGGGTTGCACAGAAGTCAAGTAAATAATTTTTGGTTCAGGACAACGATATTAGGTAAAATTGCAAATATCTTAACTTATTTATTTTTCCTGCTGATTATTATTATATTTGTTAAATTTGGGATATGGTTTGGAATACTTGCTACAGTTCTTTTAGTTGTTTATGTTAAGGCATTACAAAAAATTGCAGGCTTATATGTAAGGTTGAGGCTTTTTCAGGAAGAAGAATTATTCAATGCTGCATATGAGGCTAAATCGGTTACTATAAGAGATAATAAAAATGGTAATATTATATGTTTTCCAGATGAATGGAATATGTTAAATGATGATAAAGTATTAGTGCTAGGGGTATCAATAAGCCAAGAGAGCTTCCCAATCCTGTACAAGTGGGCGCAGGAACACCCGGAAACGCTCAGGGATCAGGTCAAAAGTATAGCAAAGGCTTGGCACGAAGGGGACGCACTATCAGCAATGCAAGCTCTTGAAAGCGACCTACAACACGGATAGCTTTAATTATTCAATATAAATATGAAAACTCAAGGATCTCTCTGGGACATAAAACTTAATAAAAATGTTAGAATTGATGATAATGTAAAATACAGTGTCATTGTCAACGGAGAGAAAAAAATCCTATATCATCATAGGGCAACAGATCCAAGAAAGAAGATTACAGCCTCATATTACAAAAGTATGTCTAATTCTGATTTGATTCCCGCGCTTGTCAATCTTGTTTGGGAATCAACCCGGAACATGCCAGCTCATTTCACTAGCACAGAGGAAAGAACGCAGTCTTTTTGTGTTAATTTTGAGGATATTGATCCAAAAGATGAATATCAAATGGCTTCTGAGAGTTATATTGGGGTTGGGGAATGTATACGACCGGAAGATAACATAACGCCGAAGCAATACATGGCTATAGTTCGCTGTGGAGAAGATATTATGATCGGATCATATATCACAGAGAAGCTAAAAAAAGGTGAATATCTTGAAGAAATCGTATCGGGATTAACCCAAATGAATAGAGATCGTTGGTCGGAGGAGCTGGCTATCCCAAAAGTATTTAAAACACAACAGGCAAAAAATTGGTTTAATTTTTGTAAAACTTACGGCGTTCAGGTGGCGCAAGGAAAATACCTATAAAAATATGAAAATGATCAAATACACAGGTGTCATTAAAAATAAGTCGGAAGGCATATACAGAGAAGAAAACGGACAGATTATTTTAGGAGTATCCCACTTAATCTTTATATCTAACGCAGGATACCGCCTGACAGAATTAAAGATCTATGCTGACGAAATGATTGACTGTTGGGAAATGGTTACTTTTGAAGAATTCAAGAATAAAGTTCATAGTGGTTGGGTTGTTAGCGAGTTGCCAGAGGTTGCAGAAATATCTGTTTTCCCTCTTGGTAATTTTACTGCAACAAATATAAAAAATTTGGTTAAGCCGGAAGAACTAATAAAAGAAGTAGCAGATATTATAGAGGAGCTAAACGATAGACCAACTACAAGCGATATTTGTCAAAAAGCATATGAGGAATATCAAAAAGAACCAAACGAAGCTAATAAGCAGAAGCTAAAGGAAGCCTACGAAGCTATCCCAGAGCATAATAGGGTTTATGTTTTAGGAGATATGAATCAAAAAGATAATCCAATCAGATCTGCTATCTACAGCAAATAATTTAGTCTGATTATTCAGTAAAATGTAAGGTTTTATGAGGTAATTCAGCCTCAAAAAACTTCTGAAATTGTTTGATTTTTAAGTCATTCTTTATTTTAGTATCTGTATCATATAATGTTTATAATAATTTTATGCTTTTGATAAAGAGGATTCTCATCCTAGAAGATAATTATAAAGTCCTTTCAACAATACTTGAAAAACTTTCAGAACTTGAGAACAGACAACCTTTTGAATTTTCTATAACTATAATAAATGATTCAGAGCAAGTAGAGAATCTCATCAACGGCAACCCCAGAGCTAAATTTGACATTATTTTGTTAGATAGAGATTGCAAAATAAACAAATCTTTCCATGTACTTGATATTGAACATTTTGAAGCTGAAAAAGTAATCGCCATTTCGTCTATTCCAAAATTTAATCAGCAAGCTAAAGATAGAGGAGTAACAAAGGTAATTGAAAAAGATATATTAAATGTTAATATGTTTGTAGATAAAATAATAAGAGAAATAGAAAGTGCAATTTCAAAAATGCCCTGGGGACTAAGAAAATTCTAATCCTTGGCTCAACCATTCAAAATCCTCGTTAGCAACTATTACAAACATTCCTTTTGTTATTTTTTCATTGATAGAATGGATCTAGGTCTGGTATTGCCGGTTGAATCGTTGGTTCATCTTCGCGAGCCGGTACACTCTCCATAGTTGCAAAGGTCATAGCAAAACTATCCGCTATATCAGGAGAATCTATGCCATTGGTAAACATTTCCTGCTTGCTCATTATTATTATCTTACCACTTCCGTCTTGTACTTTGTATTTTATCTGTGTGAGTTGCTTCCAATCAGGATCATCCTCAAGTTTTCCGCCTCTCAAAATCCACTCTCTCGCTCTCCAATACATTTCTGCTCTAAGATTTACAAACCTTGTTTTGTCTGCCGGTTCTGCTCCGCCATTGACACCTACAACCAGATCGTTTAACTGCCTAACTCTGTCATAAACCCCTCTGCCAATGCCTACCATGTCAATAAACACATCTTGTCTTGCTACCCCCAATTCTTTTGTTTTCTTGACAATCTCGCCTACAAACTTCATTGTATCCCTCTCGTGTTCCTTATAGAGCTTCCTTGCCACATTGTAGGCTTTCAAAACGATTACAGAGTAGTTCCTGCCACCACCTGCAACATCACTTCCAAGCCTAAAGTCGCCAAAAGGTTGCTCTGCAAAAACTGTAGCTCTTTCAATTTCTTTCTCAGTAACAAGCGGTAGCCAACCCCTTGCATCAATAGCATCTGCTTCCGGGAATAAACACTCATAAAGAATAGAAAATAGAGCTTCTTCTTTCATTTCATCAATAAACGCTTGGGTATATCTGCCCTCTGCCAATGCCCGTTTGTAGTCAATAAAGATCCGGTAATACTGCCCATTGAGCCAAGTTCTAAGAAAATGTCCTCTGGTAAACGGATTCCCGATCTTAATTAAGAAATTATCCGCAGAACCACCCAACATACGCATAACAGTTGCTTGTAGAACATCTCCAATAAGAGCAGCCTCATCTTCAATAATGTTTGGCGCGCCAAAACCCATAAGGCTTTTGCTGGTTTCGGCTACCAATTTTGCTTCTGCAGAATATACCCGGATTTCCCCTTTGCGCTTGAAAGTAAGTCTTTCCGCGCTTTTTTTCATTCTTAATCTATCAAGAGGAGTATCAACTGTGAGTTGCGTTCTTAGTGTTTCGTTATTCAAAGCGAGCATAATTACATATTCCATAATGATGCGAGCCTTTTCAGTTGTCCCGGCGACAATAGCCCATTTTTCAGGCTTTAAGGAAGCTCTGATAACAATTCCTGCAGCAACAGCAAGAGATTTGCCATATTGTGTTGCAGCGATAATTTCAATACGCTTTTTTGCATCTGGTGCAGATCTCCATAAAATACAATCAATAATCTCTATTTGTCCGGGCGACCATATAATTGGTTTGCCTGCATCATCTTCAAATGCATAGAATTCAAGAGCTTGCAAAGTTTCTTTTCGCGGGGTAAATACCGGCAATGCCTCATTAGTATTTGGATCAATATACTGAATTGTTGGTTGATTAAATTGCATTATGGAAACAGGTTAGAAATTCTATCAAGAGTTGCCTCTAGTTTTTCGCTTGTGCCGTGTTCAACTTCTTTTTTCTCCGCAAAATGTTCTTTTATCACGCGCTCAAGTAGCCACTCTGCACTTTTAACTTTCCCCACATTTTCCAATACCCATTCGGATTTTAATGAGCCTAGCATATCCGAAAATTTTTTATCTTTCTTTTTCCAATTCGTGATCGTATCTTCATCTTTACCAATACGATCTGCTGCCAATTTTTGAATAGGAAGTTTTGAATAATACTCAATAAACTTCTTTTTAAGTTCTGACATTTCTTTTTTCTTTTTTACTGATTTAGCCATAATACTAAAAAAACGATTCGCACAGATCTTGTCCCGCGCAAATCGTTTGGTTTTCCCATCACGATTGACAACTTTAGATTAGCATATCCAACATAAATTATCCAATATGCTTTTTCTGTTATTTTTTACTACAATACAGAATAGAGAAGTCTATCCATACTAATACTCTGAAATGAAAATGTTAAGTCTTATTAAGTTCCGTGAGGTTAGGACAAATTAAGAGTTTGTACAAAGAGAAACATATGACAATGACAGCCGAAGAAGCAAGAAAAATAATGGGTAAAAAAGCGGATAAATATACGGATGAAGAACTTTTGGATGTAATCAATACTCTCACTGTGTTATCAGATTTAGCAATTGATAGTTACTTAAAGAAAAGAACAGATGAAAAAAGAAAAACTAATCAATGATAACTGAGCTTATAATTGCATATATGCAGACCTTTTTTACAAACATACATCCCATTGTTTTTATTTATATTGGGTTTATGCTGCTTTCTTACGCATTTTACGATTTATTGAGAGATCGGATTCCAAATAAGTGGAAGTATTTTATCCTAAATAGGTCATTTATTATCTTGCTTGCCACATTTTTTGGAGGTTTTTTTGTGCCAGATAACAACTTAAAACAAGCATTGTTTATTTTCTCTGGTGTGTATTTAGGTTTTTGGCTCAATGAACAAGTTAAGTTACAGGAAGAAAGAAGAAAATTGAAGTTCTTTTTGGGGATGATTTGGCAAGAATTACGATACGACAGGGTACAATTAGAAACCCTGAAAGGAAATTACAAGTTTTATATGGATGATGAGAAGAATCTTGAGATAATGTACTTAAGATACTCTAGTATAAATGCTCATGCAGGCTTTTTGAAATCTACTGTATACAATGCGTTTATCTCATCCAGTGTAATTACAGGATTAAAAAAAGATGAAATTTTCAATGACCTCGCAACTGCATATACAAACATGGAGTTTCTGCAATCTGCACTTGGTTTTGTTCTTTCCGACTTTGAAATCAAGCTAAAGGTGCATCATTTCGCACTTGCAAAGAATGGAAAAAATGAATATGTTGCACAAATTCTTAAAGACTTGGGAGAAAAAATAAAAAACCATGCAGGAAAAGAACTGGCAATTTCATACAGATCGGTATGCAAAGCGATAAAGATCGTGGATGAGTACTTAAATACCATGATGGTTAAATCTGACGAAAAAAAACAATCCGACAGCGATTTAACGAAAGAAGATAGGGAATTTGTAGAGGGCATTTTGAGAAAATCTCCTAAAAAAATACCTCAAGATATTTTTCAAGATCAAGAAGAATAAGATCATTTGGGCAAGTTATAATTTGTATTATATAAGGAAATATGAATTTAACCGACCTTCAAAAAGAGCTACTTAAAATTTTCAAGAACAACTTTTCAGCATTCCAAACAATAAGAGATGCAGTCAATGAATTCAAATCACTAAAAACAGTTGACTTTCAAGCTAAAATGATAAACAATGATAAATACAGCTAATATAGAAACTTTGCATAAATAGCAAATGGACAAAATAATAGACAAACTTAACAAACTATCACTACCCGCCACGATTTTAATAGCAAGTCTTGTTATCGGGGGCTTTTATTATACAAGTGAAGTAAACAAACAAAAGTCTATTGAGGAAGCCAAGCGAGCCTTAAATACTTGCCTAGCAAACGCACAGATAAGTTACTCTAACTTTTGGCGTAGGGAGTGTAAAAGTCAAGGCGAGCTAACAAGCAGGTGTATATCGCTTAACGAAAAGACTTTTGACGAATACGCAAAACAAAACAATATCCCAGAAGATGAAAGACTTGACGCAATTAGTGATTTTTATAAGGAAAAAAGCGAGTGCTCTTGTCGCTTGCCATTAGATAACGCAGACAGAATAAATAAGTCATTACAAGACGACAAAGACGAATGTTTTAAGAAATACCCACAGTAATAACTATGAAAAACGAGCAGTATTACTCCATTGAAGAAGTTGCTACAATGTTAAAAGTTGCCTATTTGACTATTTACCGATGGATACAATCTGGTAAGTTAATAGCGTATAAGGCAGGAAAACAATACAGAATTAAAAAATTAGACTTAGATAGATTTATTGAAAGGCAAAAATGACCAATAAAATAATTTGCTACATTCGTGGCATTGAAATTGTTGAAACGCCCGAAGAAAAAGTTAGGCAGGACTATGCCCGCCGTCTTGTTGAGGAATTTGGCTATCCAAAAGAGTTTATTGATGTTGAAGTACCTATCAAACTTGGCAGAGATGAAAGCAAAAAAGCTGACATTGTTGTTTATCGTTCAAAACAAGACCGAGAGAAACGAGAAAACCATTACATAATCGTTGAGTGCAAAGAGCCAGATATTAAATATCCAGACGGCGAAAGCCAGCTTAAAAGCTATATCAACGCAACCACCACCCAAATAGGAGTTTGGACAAATGGCGTTGAGTTCAAATACTGGAAACGGCTAAAAGAACCAGACCGCTATGAAGAAAAAGGGTATCTGCCGAAATACGGACAAGAATACGGCGACAAAAAAATACTCAAAAAAGAACTTCGTCCATCAAGTAATTTGCAGGCAACTTTTAAGCGTATTCACGACAATATTTATGCTAACTATAAATCTGGCAGAAAGGAAAAGGTTTTTTACCAAGTTATCTATCTTTTGTTTGCCAAAATCCAAGACGAGAAAAGCCGTAATGCGGAGTGTGAATTTGTAATTTACGATAGAGAATGGGACGAAATACGAGACAAAGATACGAGCAGAACATTTCAAAAAAGGATTTTTGATTTGTTTGAGCAGGCAAAAAGCCGAGAAGAATTTAAGAGTATTTTTGACGGCTCGGAAAAGATAGAGATACCAATAAGACAAATTGCCAATGTTGTCAGTGAATTTGAAAACATTACTGTTTTAGATACCGATGTTAAGGGCGAGGCGTTTCAAGCATTTTTGAGTGGATATTTTAGAGGAGACGCTGGGCAATTTTTTACTCCAGACCCAATCAAAAAATTAGTCGTGGAGATGTTAGAGCCAGAGCCAGACGAGGTTGTGTTAGACCCCGCCTGCGGCTCATCTGGCTTTTTGGTTTTTGCAATCAATCACTTCCGAAATCTTACTAAAAAGCAAAAGGGCTGGGTTGATACAAAAGACAAACCACTTAATGATGTTGAATTAACCCCAGACCAAAGAGAAATTTTGAGAGGTCAAACTAAAGAATACGCCAGCACTCATATTAAAGGCGTTGATTTTGATAATGACCTTACCAAAGTTGCCAAGATGTATATGGTTATGACTGACGATGGACACACTGGTATTTGGACTTCCAATGCTCTTATTCCTTTTGAAGAATTTACAAAAAATACGAAAGGCACAATCACCCCAGAGAGTGCCGATATTATAACGACCAATCCGCCATTTGGTTCAAAGGGCAAGGTTGAAGACCAAAATATACTCTCGGAATACGACTTCGGTTTTTCTTGGAAAAAAGATAAGGAGACGGGCGAATTTAAGAAAGAAAAACTTTTAGCAGGCAAAAAAGGTGGCGGACAAGTGCCAGACATTCTTTTTATTGAGCGTTGTCTTTTATTGCTTAAAAAAGGCGGCAGAATGGGAATAGTTTTGCCAGATGGCGACCTAACCAATCAGAATACTGAATTTGTAAGAGCGTGGCTAAAAAATAAAGCCCAAATTGTGGCAGTGGTGAGCTTGCCGCAGGAAACATTTGTACCATTTGGAGCTGGCGTAAAATCAAGCGTTTTATTTTTGAAAAAACCCAAAGGCAAAACCCCAGAACGCTATCCGATTTTCTTCGCCAATTTACAAAAGATTGGCTATGACATCCGAGGTAGGAAAACTTATAAACGAAACGAAAAAGGCGAGGTTGCAGATGACGAGGGACGAATAATTGAGTATCTAACTGACCGCAAGGGCAACAAAACCAAACAAGACCCCGCACTTATTGAGCTGAAAGGTGCATTGGATACCGATGTGCCAGATGTATTGAGAGAATGGGTTAAATTCAAAAAAGAGTTTAAGAGCTATCTATGGTAGAAGCACAAATAAAAAATCAAAATACCTTTTGGCTTTGGAGTGAAGGTGTTGATTTTACCAAAAGAGGAGATGTGGCTTATTATCAAATGTTGAGTAAGCCAGTTTTTACCTATGCGAAGAAGTTAAAAGAGATAGGCACTAATGTTTTTGAACTCTCTGATTATATTAAGGGTTTTGCTTTTAGGAGTAGCGATTATCTAAAAAGTGGTTCTGTTGGTATTTATAGGGTAACAGATATTTCTGACCGACTAAATTTTGATGAAATTATGAAAGTAGACAGCAGTTTCTGGGATAAATATAGAGATTTTATAATAAAGCCCTTTGATATAATAATGACCGTTACGGGAAATACAGTAGGCAAATGTTTTTTAATACCAGAAACTATACCGCAACTTTTGATGAACCAAAACGCAATGATTATAAGGGCAAAGGAAAAAGAAAATTCCCTTATCTTATATGCTTTTTTCTTAACCGAGTATTTCAATCAAAAAGTTGAAATCCAAGCTCATTCTGGGACAAGACCATTTTTAGACCTTAATTTTTTTAGAGATTTGTTTCTGCCAAAGTTTAGTAAGGAGCAAAAGGAAATAGTAAACAAACTTATCCAAAAAACCCTTCGACTTAAAACCGAAGCCGAGCAAGAATACCAAGAAGCGACTACTATATTTTTGGAAAATCTTAAAAAATCTATTTCAGAATGGGATACCTTAACAACCGAGACAAAAAAAGCATTTTGGTTGTGGTCTGACCAAGTTGATATAACCAACAGAATTGATCCTGACTATTACTCTGGTGAAGGGATAAGAAATAAATTAGGCAAAATAAAACCACTCGCCGAGTTAGCCGAAATAAAAATCGGTAAAACTCCAGCGTTTGATGATTACTTACCGAGTGGTAAAAGGCGGATAATGAAATTTAGAGCCATTACTGGGCGAGGTATTGATTTGGAGAATGAAGAAAGAGGATTTGTTAAAGAGGAATTTTTCCAGAAAAACAAACACAATAAACTTAATGACAATGACATTGTGCTTGGTTCTGCGGCTCATCAAGCCCACTACATCGGTAAGTATCTTGATATTGTTGATGAATTGCCAAAAGAGTTTTCGGACGGCGTTTTGACAGTAGCAGAGATTATGACAATAAGGACGAGAGAGGGATTAAATCCATTTGTCCTTTTATTATTTCTGCGTTCGGGTGTCGGTTACGAACTTATACAAAGACAAATAAAGGGTCAGACATCCCACCTCTACCCAAAGGATGTAAGGAGTATAGGAATACCAGAATCTGTTGTTAAAATCTCAAAATCAAAAGTTGGGGCAGAAATTGAAAATAAAATTAAATCCTCTTTAGAAAAAGCACTATTAAGCAAGTGGAAACTCCAAGAAGCTAAAGATTTTGTTGAAAACTTGATTAAAAACCCAAAAGCTAACTAATATGAAAGCTGTAATTTTAGCCAAGGCGTTCAGAGGGGAATTGAATTAGCCATATGAACAACAAGCAAAAAGAAATAATGAAAACTCTGGAGGCTTTGGAAAAGTAATAATATGCCAATCTTTCAAAGTAGCAACAATGGAATTAAACAATTAGAGCTTGAGGATTTCAAGGATGAAAAAGATTTGCAAACTTTTTTTGAAAAAAATCTTGAAACACTTCTCAAGGTGCGCTTTATTGCAACTGAATTATGGACAGGCGGTAACGAAGAAGGTGGTTATATTGATAGCGCAGGATTAGATCAAAACAATTCTCCTGTTGTAATAGAATACAAATGGAAACAGAACGAAAATGTAGTTAATCAAGGATTATATTACATAGATAGAATACTTGAGCATAAAGGAGATTTTGAACTCAAGGTGCAAGAAGCATTAAAAAAACCCATTAAGGTAGAATGGAAGCAACCTCGCTTAATTATCATTGCGCCCTCTTTCAATAAATATGATCAGTATGCCGTTAAGAGAATGGGCGGAAACATTGAATTAGTAAGATACATACGATATAAAGGGGATTTTCTTCATCTAGAAACAGTCTTTGAGGGTTCAAAAATCGCTATTAAACCGGGTTCTTCGCTGAATAAATCTACGGAATTGCAAAATCCGTTTGAAGGAAGGTTAGATTGGCTAGCAAAAAAATCAAAGAAAAATCTTGATTTGTACAACACCCTACGAGAACAGGTACTTAATTTAGATGAAAAAATAACTGAAAAATACTTTAAGAATGGGCTAAGTTTCAGAATTGGAGTAAGCTCGTTTGCAGCAATCTCACCTTGGACAAACTATATAAGAGTTTATATTCTTCATAGGGGAGATAAGTTAAATGATCCTAAAAAGATTGCTAGAGATATAGCTAAAATAGGTAAATTATTCGCATCTTCCCACGACTTTGTTATTAAAGAAGAAAATGAAATTCCATATGCAATGGAATTGATAAAGCAAGCGTATCAGGCAGCTCTATAAGACTTTACGGCAATAGAGTAAAATGCTGTAAGGTAGGACTTATAAAATTTAATGGGGAGAAGATTTGTAGCTTGAAAGATGTAAGAGGTCGTGAGAAACCAAAGTCCTGCCCAAATAACTTTTAATGAAAAAGCCAAAGGAACTTAAAGTAATCTTTGAACCGGTAGAAGCAAGCAAAGAAGAAATAGAAGAAAGAACAAAAGCGATGTACGCAATTGTTTTTGACGAAATCTGGAAAAAAATACAAAAAGAAAAATCCCAAAAAAGATAACTTATAGTTATTGACTTAGCCTCAAGGGGTATTTTACAATTTCTTCTTAGCCTCAAAACTGCGTCGTAATAATAAGCATTGTGCGACATAATGTAGCATGGTAAATGCAGATGTCAAAGAAAAATAACACACTGAAATAAATAGTTTTTAGAAGTCCAACCACTTCTTTTCTTTTGGGGAGTAGAAAAGTGTAGGGCTAGTATAGCGATATTTTTTGACTGAACCATATCGTTTTAGAATTTTACCTACTTGTTTTAAGGCTCCTATGCATTCATTTGTTGTAAGGGATGATTCAAGGATGAATGTGGAATCCTGTCCATTATGGAAATTTAATATGATCGTTTTTCTAAGTTTAGTTTTTTTTCTGCTGTCAAATAATTTGTGAAGAGTAGATTTATAGACATCCTTTATAAGTTCTTCAAGGAAGACTTTAGCAACAGTACTAGAAATAGTGATAATGGCAAAATATAAGTAGAATTGGAGGAGGGTTGGTATTGTTTCTCCTCCCCCTCCGCCTTTCTCATGGCATTCGCCATAAATTAGTATTTTTTCATTGATTTTTATTTCGTTCGCTACTTCTTCAAATACTTTTCCTACTTCAGGTTGCTCAGCCGAATATGAGAAGATTATTGCCCTGTCCTTTTTGGCTTCTCGCAGTTTACCTATCCAATCGTTATATTTTTTACCAAATAGTCCTCTTTTAAGTTCATGCTCTGTTGTGTGCAGCACTCTAATCATGCCTAAATTATATCATTGTTATAAGAAACTAGCGATAAGATAAAAAGACATGTTGACTTAGGATTGTAATTTTGTTACATTTTCTTTGAAGACTTAAGAGTACCTTAAAACATCTTAGGTTGTTTAATAGAAATTGAGCTTGAAATGCAGGAGCAATTTAGAAATTTTAACCCCGTTAGATAATTGAATTTAGTATTCTCTATTCTTTGCCTTTGAGTGTAGCTGTTTCTTATCAATAAAGTCGCGATAGTCCATTTTGTCAAATTCTAATCCTTCTTGCACGCCGATCATAGATGTACCATCAAGCTGAATTCCTTCATCCCCTATATTTAATCCCTTAGTAATGATTTGACTTTTAAATAAGTCAATTATTGCCCCGTTTTTTGACTGTATATAAATTCTTCCGGTTTCAGAGTTTGTAAATATTTTTGAAGAACCATACCTCATATTTATTCTTTCAATTTCTATAACATCAGGAGGAATAATATTTATTTGTAAGACAATTTCTCTCTGATTCCTCCTAATAGTTGTTCGTGTCCCTGTTTGCTCTATGTCCCAGCTTGAAGTGAAACCTCTTAGTTCATTATTTTTTATCTCTAAAATTAAATTACTTTTGTCATCATAGAACTTTGCATTTAGTTTTAGTGGCTCGTCTTTGGTGGGTTGACTTATGCTCAATAATGGTTTACCTTCTACTTTAAGCAATTCCCCTGTTTCAGTAAAGAATATTCTACCGAGTGCCACATAGAACCTTGTATTTAGCCTTAAAAAGGCATTCGCATATCCTCTTGATAAGGCAATAGGTTTCTTGTATTGATCTTCAACTTGTTTTTTTGTTATCAATTTTGAGGTTACGATTTGATGATCTGTTCCGCATAATAAACAAATTCTAGTGGGATTGTGAGTTGCTGCATCCTTAAAGTCTGGGTTGAAATGTTCGTACTGGTAAATCCAAATTCCACAAAAAATACATCCGAATCCAGAATTTTGTCGTACCTTACGCTTGACGGGTTCTGGAATTGTACGAGATAAGCCGTATTTGTTTCTAGCCATGAAGAGATTATATCACGGAAGAAATAGCTATGACCAAAAGCAATAAAATCTCTTTTCTGAATGTTAGTTGTTGACATTAAATTTCATTCCTGTTAAATTCTTCTTGAAGACTTAAAAAGGTAAACTTTTCAATCGGTGCTTTTTAAGAAATTAGCTTTAAAAATTACTCTTGTCTTAGACATCCCCGCATTCTTAAGACAGAAAAATTGGTGGGATTTATTATTTAGGCGATAGTTAAAAGAGGGCAACAAACTTTTTAATTCTTTCCCAAAATTAGTACTGTTACATTTCCTGATTTACCATAAAAATTTCCTCCAAGAGTATAAATTCCTGCTTCAGTATAATCATTCTTCAACATAATGTCAGCATGTTTTTTACTTTTCTCCCAGTCAGTTATTATTTGTTCTTCATTTGTATAGCCAATGGCAAGATTCTCTCCAAGAGATTCATAAAAGTATCCCAACTTGTCCGCTACAGTTGGGTATGTCAGTCCGCTTCGTGTTGCTTCATGGGTATATTCTTGAGTATCAAATATAGTTTTTGCTCTGATATAAGCAACATAGTCAAGCATTTTATTTTCTTTTAGTAACTTTAAGTTTCTCTTTTGTCTTTTTTCGTTAAGAAGGTTGAGGAGTTGTGTTGAGCTTATACTCGTTTCTTCCGGAGGAGGATTATAAACAGGGGGATTAAAACGATAATAGTATTCTTGAACATTATCCCCAAACATCATGCTAGCGCTAAATGCAATTAGAGAAAATCCCAAAATGAATCCTAGAATGAGGAGAATCCATGTTTTTTTCATTTCTTATAGCATTTATATAGAAGCCACCTTATGGTTTGCTTGTAATTAGTGAAATTATTCGCCCGCCACAAGGTGGCAATACTAATCTTAATATATTTTTTGTTAGATTAACACCTTTTTGGTAAGTTTTTTTACAACTTCAAACTCAATGGTGTGTATTGCGCCTACAACTTCAATATGTGATAGTCTTTATTTTTTTGAAGTCTTGGTTTGATGAAGCAATTTTTCAATATCACTTTCTTGTATGCGAAAGTCTTTTCCTAATTTACTTGCAGACAATTTTCCCGCTTTGATGTATCTCCGAATTGTAATAACGCTAACTTGGAGCTTTTTTGCTACTTGTTCTGTTGTATAAACATTATCCATACAAAGTAATGTTACTTTAACTATCACTTGAAGTCAATGTATCGCTCCGAAGAACTTAAAAAAAACAAAGTTGAGGTCAAATACTTTACAATAAGTAACCATCTTCAACTGGCTGCCTTAGGGTTTCAAGAACGTGTCTTGGAAACTCTGGAAACTCATCCAAGAAAAGCACTCCCCTGTGAGCTA
>Ga0213870_1000454_pt1 | contig 19361 bp, 20 predicted proteins | sample WICALVC2017_Meta_FD_160119 | JGI IMG/M metagenome (GOLD analysis project Ga0213870, IMG submission 160119) | Freshwater microbial communities from subterranean cave lake in Wind Cave National Park, South Dakota, United States - WICALVC2017 | ecosystem: Environmental > Aquatic > Deep subsurface >... | reverse complement strand
CGCGCGTTGACCCTGGGGGCAGTGTGTGCGAAATAATTTCGGGCCACGACCCCCAAAACCCGCGGCATCGAAAACCGGACAGATCATGTGCTACATAAACCGGACAAGTTAACTTGCTATCTACAGTATATTAATGCCCTAATTTCATATGACAGACCCGTAGTTTCCCCTTGACTGCCACCCTCCCCAATCCGTACACTCTTCTCCCGCTGCGTGATCTTTCAGGTAGTTATGTGCATTGGTGACGGATGAGGTTGCTGGGCCGTTTGGTGGCCTGAATATTAGGCCCTTTGGCCGATTGAGTTCACCGGCCAATTTCGCTACACTGGCGCCTCTCGATGCGAGAGGCTCACCCTTAGGAGGCATCCATCTATGGCCAAGGTGCTGGAAGGCCCCGGGATGGGGCTGATGAAAAAGTGGGGCATTCCCGTCCCCCACTACGCCGTCGTCACGTCGGTTGATGAGCTGAAGAGGCTCGGCGACGCGAACGAGTGGCTGAAGCACTCCAAGCTGGTCGTCAAGGCCCATGAGGCGCTTGGGTCGCGGTTCAAGCTCGGCCTCGTCAAGGTGGACCTGGATCTCATGGGCGCCCAGGCGGCTGCCAAGGAGATGCTGGGCCGGCAGGTCGGCAGCATCACCGTGTCCCAGGTGATCGTGTCGGAGATGGTGCCGCATCAGGACGAGTATTATGCGGCGGTCAAATCCACCCGTGACGGCGCCGAGGTGCTGGTGGCCAACTGCGGCGGCATCGAAGTGGAAGCGAATTGGGATCGCGTCAAAAATCTGAGTCTCGAGATTGGCGACGTGCCCTCGCAACAGGCGTTGGAGAAACTGGCGAAGGAGGCCGGGTTTTCGGGCGAGGTCGCCGGGAAGATCGCGGCCTTCGCCGGCAAACTGTTTGCGTGCTTTGATAACGAAGACGCGCAGTATCTGGAAGTGAACCCGGTCGTGGCCAGGCAGAGCGACGGCGAGCTGATTGCCCTGGATGCCGTGACCTTGTTGGACGGCGACGCCAAGTTCCGGCATTCCGACTGGAACTTTCCGTTCGCGGCGGAGTTCGGGCGGGCCTACACGAAGCATGAGCTGGACGTGATGGCGGTGGATGCCAAGATCAAGGGATCGGTCAAGTTCATCGAGATTCCCGGCGGCGACACCGCGATGCTGCCGGCCGGTGGCGGGGCCAGCGTCTATTACTCGGACGCCGTGGTCGCTCGCGGCGGTAAGCTGGCGAACTACGCTGAATACTCTGGCGATCCGCCCGATTGGGCCGTGGAAGTACTGACCGAGAAGGTCTGCTCGTTGCCCGGGATCAAGAACATCATCGTCGGGGGCGCCATCGCCAATTTCACCGACGTCAAGAAAACATTCGGCGGCATCATTGCGGGCTTCCGCAAGGCCAAGGAGGACGGGAAGCTCCAGCGCGTCACCATTTGGGTGCGCCGCGGCGGGCCCCGCGAGAAAGAGGGGCTCGAGGCGATGAAGGCCTTGCGCGAGGAAGGGTTCGACATCCACGTTTATGACCGCCACACCCCGCTGACCGACATCGTGGACATGGCGTTAGAGAAGAGCACGTGAACTGGGGGTTCCATGAGCATATTGGCTGATAAGGACACGCGAGTCGTCATCCAAGGCGGCGCAGCCGGGCTGAACGCCGCCCGGCGCATGGCGGAATTCTGCTACATGATCAAGCGCCCGCTGAATGTGGAGGCCTTCGTCTATCCGCCGGACGCCGGCAAGACAAACGAAGTCCCGTACGGGAACGGCCTGGTGACGATCCCGGTCTATAAAAGCGTGGCGGACGCCACGGCGCACCATCCGCAGATCAACACCAGCCTCGTCTACATCGGCGCCGACCGGGCCAGCGCGGCCGGTATGGAGGCGCTGAACGATTCCAAGATCCAGACCGTCTCCATGATCACCGAGGGCGTGCCGGAGAAGGACGCCAAGCTGCTGGGGCGACATGCCCGGACGCTCGGCAAGGTCTTCAACGGCCCCTCGTCCATCGGCGTCATTTCAGCCGGTGCGTGCCGGCTGGGCGTGATCGGCGGCGCCTTCGACAATCTCGTCTCCTGCAAGCTCTACCGCGAAGGCTCCTTCGGCGTGATCACGAAATCCGGCGGGCTCTCCAACGAGATCATCTGGATCTGCTCGCAGTTCGCGGACGGCATTACGACGGCGATTGGGATCGGCGGCGATGCCTATCCCGGTACCGACTATGTGAGCTATCTGGACATGTTTGAAAAAGACCCGCAGACCAAGGCGGTCATCATCGTGGGTGAGATGGGCGGTGATCTGGAGGAGCGCGCGGCCGAGTGGTACGGCGCCAAGAAACGGCGGATCACCGTACTGGCGGTGGTATCGGGGTTCTGTCAGGAAAGTCTGCCCAAGGGGATGAAGTTCGGCCATGCCGGTGCGAAGGAAGGCATGCACGGCGAAGGCTCGGCCCGCTCCAAGTCGGATTTATTGAAGAAGGCCGGCGCGATTGTGCCGGACACGTTCGGCGCGCTGGGTCCCGCCATCAAGACGACCTATGAGGCACTGGTCAAGAGCGGCCAGGTGACGCCGATCCCGGACCTCAGCCCCGCCGACGTGCCGAAGCTGCCCGTCACTGTTGCTGAGGCGATGACGGCCGGTGATGTGATGGTGGCGCCGCTGATCAAGACCACGATCAGCGACGATCGCGGCGATGAGCCCTGCTATGATGGCTATCCCGCGTCCGAGTTGATTAACAAAGGGTATGAGATTCCGCACGTGATCGGGCTGCTCTGGGACAAGCGGCTGGTCTCGAAGCAGGAAGCCGAGATCATCAAGCGCATCATGATGCTGTCGGCGGACCACGGCCCCTGCGTGAGCGGCGCGCTGGGCACGATCATCGCGGCTTGCGCGGGCATTGGGATGTCCCAGTCGGTGGCCGCCGGGCTGATTATGATCGGGCCTCGCTTCGGCGGGGCCGTCACCGATGCGGGTCGCTACTTCAAGCATGCGGTCGAGAACAAGATGTCCGTGGACGACTTCCTCGGCTATATGAAAAAGAACGTGGGGCCGGTGCCCGGCATCGGCCATCGCGTCAAGAGCCTGCGGAATCCTGATAAGCGGGTGAAGGAACTGGTGGGGTACGTGAAGAGCCTGGGGATCAAGACCCCGCATCTGGACTTTGCGCTGGAGGTCGAGAAGGTCACGGCGGCGAAGAAAGACAACCTGATTCTGAATGTGGACGGGACCATGGCGGCGGTGCTGGTGGACATTGGATTTCCGGTGGACAGCCTGAACGGCTTCTTTATCCTGTCGCGGACCATCGGCTTGATCGGCCATTGGGTGGACCAGAAACGCCAGGAAAGTCGCCTGATCCGGCTCTTCGACTATCTCGTCAATTACGCGGCGCCCAAGCGAAGGAACGTGCCGCCGTTGAAATAGGGGAAGAACGCCATGTCGCTGGAACTCGTGCAAAAACTCTACGCCTCCATGCCTGAAACTGTGGCCAAGGCCCGTAAGAAGTTCGGACGGGCCCTGACTCTGACGGAGAAAATCCTCGTCTCGCACGCCGATCATTTCGAGACGCAAGCCTGGGAACGCGGCAAGGCCATGCTGTCGCTGCGTCCCGACCGCGTGGCCATGCAGGACGCGACGGCCCAGATGGCCATGCTGCAGTTCATGCAGGCCGGCAAGAAGCGCGTGGCTGTGCCGAGCACGATCCATTGCGATCACCTGATCCGGGCCGAGAGCGGCTCTGCAAAGGACCTGGACCCCGCCATTGACGAGAACAAGGAGGTCTACAACTTCCTGGCATCCTCGGCGAAGAAATACGGGATCGGGTTCTGGAAGCCCGGCGCTGGCATCATCCATCAAGTCGTGCTGGAGAATTATGCGTTCCCCGGCGGGCTGATCATCGGCACCGACTCCCACACGCCGAACGGCGGAGGACTCGGCATGTTGGCGATCGGGGTCGGTGGGGCCGACGCCGGCGAAGTCATGGCCGGTTTGCCCTGGGAGGTGCTCCATCCGAAATTGATCGGCGTGCGCCTGACCGGAAAACTGAATGGCTGGACCTCGCCCAAGGACGTGATCCTCTACATCTGCGGCCTGCTCACGGTCAAGGGCGGCACCAACAAGATCGTGGAGTACTTCGGCCCCGGCGCCGAGACCATCAGCGCCACTGGCAAGGGGACCATTACGAACATGGGCGCTGAGCTGGGGGCGACCACCTCCATCTTCCCCTTCGATCACAAGATGACGGAGTATCTGAAGCTCACCGATCGGGTGGATATCGCCCAATTGGCGGAAGCCCATCGAGAGCTGCTGACCGCCGATCCAGACGTCCTGCGGTCCCCGGAACAGTACTTCGATCAGTTAGTGGAGATCGATCTCTCCACCCTGGAGCCGCATGTCGTGGGACCCCATACGCCGGATCTGGCCCGGCCGGTCTCCAAGATGGCGGCTGAAGCCAAGGAGAAGGGCTACCCGGCGCAGCTCAAGGCGGCATTGATCGGGAGTTGCACCAACTCGTCCTACGAAGACATCAGCCGGGCGGCGCACATTGCCAGACAAGGGCTGAAGGCCGGCCTCAAGGCCAAGACGGCGTTTCTGGTGACACCGGGCTCCGAGCGTATCTATCATACGATGAAACGGGACGGGTTCCTGCAAACGTTCGAAGAGATGGGTGGGACCGTGTTGGCCAACGCCTGCGGCCCCTGCATCGGCCAATGGAAGCGAGGGGATGGGGTGAAAGGGAAGGCCGACTCGATCATCAGCTCCTACAACCGCAACTTCCCGGGACGGAACGACGGGATCAGCGAGACCCTGTCGTTTCTCGCCAGCCCTGAAATCGTGACCGCCTATGCCTTTGCTGGCGATCTGACCTTCGATCCGGTACGCGGCGCCTTGCAGACGGCGGACGGCACGGAGCTGACGTTCGAGCCGCCCCAGGGCGATGAGTTGCCGGCCCAGGGCTTTGCGACAGGCGAGGAAGGGTTCATTATGCCGGCGGACAATGGCGACGGCCTGACCGTCGAGGTTCCGCCGACCAGCGAGCGGCTCCAGTTGCTCCAGCCGTTCCCGCGTTGGGATGGGAAGGACTTCGAGAAGCTGCCGTTGCTGATTAAGACCACGGGCAAGACCACGACCGACCACATCTCCCCGGCCGGGCCCTGGCTCAAGTTCCGCGGCCATCTGGACAAGATCAGCGACAACATGTTCCTCGGCGCCAACAGCGCCTTCTCGTCTGAGCCTGGCAAGGGGACGGATGTCCTGACCGGAGAGTCAGGTCTGACGATCGCCCAGATCGCCCGGCGCTACAAGGCCAAGGGGATCGGGTCGGTGGTAGTCGGGGATGAGAACTACGGCGAGGGGAGCAGCCGCGAGCATGCGGCCATGTCGCCCCGGTTTCTGGGGGTGCAGGTCATCATCACCAAGAGCTTCGCCCGCATCCATGAGACGAATCTGAAGAAGCAGGGCATCCTGCCGCTGATCTTCGCCGACCCCACGGACTACAACAAGATCGAGCAGAGCGACCGGATCAGCGTCAAAGGCTTGCAGGCGCTGGCGCCGGGCAAGCCGGTGAGCGTGACCATTCACAAGGCCGACGGTCAAGAGATCACGATTCAAACACAGCATAGCCTGACGGATCAGCAAATCGGCTGGTTCAAGGCCGGCTCGGCGCTGAACGCGCTGAACTAACAAGATACTGAAAGAGGAAGAACCATGACAACACAAGCATCCAAAATTCTTTACACAAAAACTGATGAAGCCCCGGCACTGGCCACCTATTCTTTTCTCCCGATGGTCAAAGCCTTCACCAAGGCGGCCGGCGTGTCCGTTGAATTGAGGGATATCTCTCTGGCCGGGCGCATTCTCGCCGCCTTTCCCGAACATCTGACGGCGCAACAAAAACAATCAGATGATTTGGCCGAATTAGGGGGGCTCGCCAAGACGCCGGACGCCAATATCATCAAGCTCCCCAACATCAGCGCCTCGATCCCCCAAATACAAGCGGCCATCAAGGAATTGCAGAGTCAGGGTTACAAGGTCCCCGATTACCCCGAGTATCCCAAGACGGACGCCGAGAAGGAGACCAAGACGCGCTACGACAGGATTAAAGGCAGCGCCGTCAACCCGGTGTTGCGTGAAGGCAACTCGGATCGCCGGGCGCCGCTTTCGGTCAAGCAACACACCAGACAACATCCGCACAAGATGGGGGCGTGGACCGGGGACTCCAAGACCCACGTCGCCCATATGAACGGCGGAGATTTCTATTCCAACGAGAAATCGGTTACGCTCACCGAGGCCACCGACGCACGCATCGAGTTTGTCGGTCAGGACGGCACGACCACGGTGCTCAAACCCACGCTCTCTCTTCAGGCCGGCGAAGTCATCGATGCCACACATATGAGCCGTCGTGCCTTGCGCGAGTTCCTGGAGGCGCAGATCGAAGACGCCAAGGCGCAGGGCCTGTTGTTCTCGATCCATCTGAAAGCCACCATGATGAAGGTCTCGGACCCCAAGATCTTCGGTCATGCGGTGTCCGTATTTTTCAAGGACGTGTTCGACAAACACGAGGCCGTATTCCAAAAGCTAGGCATCGATCCCGATAACGGCCTCGGCGACCTCTACGGCAAGCTCAAAACCTTGCCGGACGATCAACGGGCCGCCATCGAAGCCGACATTCAGGCGGTGTACAAGAAGCGGCCGGCGCTGGCGATGGTCAACTCTGATAAGGGCATCACCAATTTGCACGTCCCCAGCGACATCATTATCGATGCCTCCATGCCGCCGATGATTCGAGACTCGGGGAAAATGTGGGGTCCGGACGGCAAGCCATACGATACTAAGGCGGTGATCCCCGACGGCAGCTATGCCCCCGTCTATCATGAGGTCGTCGAATTCTGTAAGAAGCACGGCGCCTTTGATCCGAAGACCATGGGAAGTGTGCCCAACGTCGGACTTATGGCGCAAGCGGCGGAGGAATACGGATCGCACGACAAGACCTTCAAGGCGCCGGGCAACGGCACGATTCGCGTGGTCGCTGCGTCTGGGAAGGCCTTGCTGGAGCACCAGGTGGAAGAAGGGGATATCTGGCGGATGTGCCAGGTGAAGGACGCGGCGATTCAGGACTGGGTCAAGCTTGCCGTCAATCGCGCAAAAGCCACGGGAACACCTGCAATCTTCTGGTTGGACAAAAACCGGGCGCATGACGCGGAGCTGATCAAGAAGGTCAATCGTTACTTGCCGAACCATGACACGAATGGCCTTGACATCCGGATCATGTCCCCGGCGGAGGCGATGCGCTTCTCGCTCGGACGGATGAAAGAGGGGAACGATACCATTTCTGTTACGGGGAACGTGTTGCGAGACTACCTCACGGACCTGTTCCCGATTCTTGAAATCGGGACCAGCGCAAAAATGCTCTCGATCGTTCCCTTGCTGAACGGCGGCGGTCTCTTTGAAACCGGCGCCGGCGGCTCGGCGCCCAAGCACGTGCAGCAGTTCCAGGAAGAAGGCTATCTGCGATGGGACTCACTGGGCGAATTCCTGGCGCTGGCCGCATCCTTGGAGCATCTGAGCATAGCCTCCAACAATCCCTCCGCCAAGATGCTGGCGGATACGCTCGATCGGGCCACCGCCAAGTTCCTGGAGGGCAACAAATCGCCGGCCCGCAAGGTGGGTGAGATTGATAATCGCGGCAGCCATTTCTATCTTGCGTTGTACTGGGCGCAAGCCCTGGCTGAGCAGACCGACGATAAAAACCTTCAAGCGCGTTTTGCCAAAGTTGCCCAACAGCTTGCAGACAATGAGGCCAAGATTACGGCCGAGCTGCTCGGCGCCCAAGGAAAACCGGTTGATCTGGGCGGGTATTATCATCCCGATCAGGAGAAGACGACACAAGCGATGCGTCCAAGCCCAACCTTGAATGCGATCGTGGACGCCATTGTACAATAGATCTGGAACATGACCCTACAAGTCTTCGACAAGAACGTCGTCATTGACCAGGAGGACGTCCTGCGCCCGAAGATGGTGACCGTCGAGATTGCCGGCAAGAAGTACGAGGTGCCGGAGGGGGTCACGGTCATCAAGGCCCTGTGGTACAGCGGCCAGGACGTGATCCGCGGCGTCGGCTGCCTCGGCGGCTATTGCGGGGCCTGCGCGACCTACTACCGGACCAAGGACGACCCCAAGGTCAGAACGTGTCTGGCCTGCTCGACGGCCGTCGAGGACGGGATGTCCTTTACCATGGTCCCGCCGTTCCCGGCCCGCAAGGCCATCTACCAGATGGCCGAGCTGAAGGATCCGAAGCAGGACCTCTTCAACCTCTACCCTGAGGCGCCGCTCTGCCGCAACTGCAATGCCTGCACCGAGGCCTGCCCGCAGGGGATCGACGTGCGGGACGGCGTGTGGCAGGCCGTCTTCGGCAATTTCAAGAAGGTCTCCGAGCAGTTCATGGACTGCGTGATGTGTGGGCTCTGCGTGCCCGTCTGCATCGCGGACATCGCGCCGAACCTGGTCGCGCTGTACGCGAGCCGAGCGCAGGGGGCGTTCTTCTCGGAGAAGCCCCAGCGCCTGCACGATCGGATCGACGAGATCGCGCAGGACACGTACCGGTCCGAGTGGGACCGGATCCTCACCATGGACGAACAGCAGCTCAAGGACGTCTGCGCGGCCATCAAGTAAATGCAGTTGCACGCCCTCCAGGAACTCGTCCATAAGAGCCGAGACGCGCGCCGCACACAGACCCTGTCAAAGTTCCCGTCCGACGAACGCGACCGGTTGATCAAGCAGTACCATCCTGATCACCGCGAGAACGCCTACCGTCCGCTTACATTCGGTCCCAACGCCGGCGAGAAGACAGTGCACGAACTGGCCGCCCTGTTGGAAGGCGACAGCCCGGTGGCGGCCGATGCGGATCTGACGCCGGCCTATTCGACGGACGTGCTGGTCGTCGGCGGCGGGGGCGCCGGCTGCGCGGCCGCCCTGCACGCGCATACGCATGGGGCGAAGGTATTGCTGGCCACGAAACTGCGCCTGGGCGATTCCAACACCGTCATGGCGCAGGGCGGGATGCAGGTCGCGGTGACCCAGGACGACTCGCCAGTGCAGCACTTCCTGGACACCCTCAAGGGCGGCCACATGAAGAATGACCACCGACTCCTCAAGACGATGGTGGAGGAAGGCCCGTCCATCGCCAAGTGGCTGCTGGAGCTGGGCGTGTTGTTCGACCGCGATGCCGACGGCAATCTGCACGTAAAGAAAGGCGGGGGGAGCTCCAGGCCCCGTCTGCTGACTTGCTCCGACTATACCGGCCTGGAGATCATGCGGGTGCTTAAAGATGAAGTACTCAATCAGAAGATTCAGCTCCTGGAGTTCAGCGCCGCCGTTGAACTGCTCAGCGACGGCGAAGGGACGTGTACCGGCGCGATCCTGCAGGACCTGGACAATAAGCGGTCTGTGGTGGTGGCCGCCAAGACGATCATCCTGGCGACGGGCGGGATCGGTCGCCTGCACATCCAGGGCTTTCCCACCAGCAACCATTACGGCGCGACCGGCGATGCGTTGCCCCTGGCCTATCGGATCGGGGCCAAGCTGCTGCAGATCGACACCTTCCAATATCACCCGACCGGCGCGGTGTACCCCGAACAACTCATCGGCGCGCTGGTCACGGAAGGCATCCGCTCCGAGGGCGGGCATTTGGTGAATGCCCAGGGGGAGCGCTTTGTGAACGAACTGGATACCCGCGACGTGGTGTCCTCTTCGATCATCCGGGAGTGCGAAGAAGGGCGAGGCGTCCGCACCACGACGGGGCGGCTCGGCGTCTGGCTGGATACCCCGCTGCTCGACGTGGAATCGGGCCCAGGTACGCTGGAGAAGCATTTCCCCGCCATGGTCCGCCAGTACAAGCGGTACGGGCTGGACATCACGAAGGACCCGGTGCTCATCTATCCCACGCTCCATTATCAGAATGGAGGGGTACAGATCGACGTGAACGGCGAGTCCGGCGTGCGCAATCTCTTTGTGGCCGGTGAGGCCTCCGGCGGGCTGCACGGCCGAAACCGGCTCATGGGGAATTCGCTGCTGGACCTCATGGTGTTCGGCAAACGGGCCGGGAGCACGGCCGCGGAGCGTGCCCGCTCCATGCCCCAGGGCAAGCTGACGCTCGAACATCTGAAGCGCTTCCGAGCGGAAGCGAAACAACATTCCGGGGCGCTCGAAGCCCATTCGCCGATGCTGTTTCCAGACTACGTCAGGAAAGAAGGGTAGGGTGAAAGGGTCCGCATGAATATTCACGAATTCCAAGCCAAGCAGTTGTTTGCCGAGTTCGGCATTCCGGTGCCGACCGGCAAGGAAATCAAAACGCCGCTGGCAGCCGAGAAGTGGGCGACGAAGCTCAACAGTCCCGTGTACGTCGTGAAGGCCCAGATTCATGCCGGCGGTCGCGGGAAGGCGGGCGGCGTGAAGCTCACGAAGGATCGCGCGGAGGTGCCACAGGTGGCCAGAGCGTTGCTTGGTAAGACGCTGGTGACGCATCAGACCGGCCCCAAAGGGCGCAAGGTGCGTCGGCTTCTAATTGAGGAGGGCGCTGCAATCGCCAAGGAGCTCTACGTGAGTCTTCTGGTGGATCGCGATTCCGGCTGGCCCGTCTTCATCGCCAGCACCGAGGGCGGCATGGAGATCGAGGAGGTTGCCGCTCACTCGCCCGAAAAGGTTCTCAAGGAGCTGATCGACCCTGCCGTCGGGTTCCAGGGCTACAACGGGCGCAACCTCGCCTTCGGCCTCGGCCTGCCGGTCCTTGAGCCGACGATCGTCACTCCCTTCATCGCAATGCTTGGCAACCTATACCGGTTGTTCATGGAGAAGAACGCCTCGCTGGTCGAGATCAATCCTCTGGTCATCACAACAGACAAAAAGCTCGTCGCCCTGGATGGGAAAGTGTCCTTCGACGATAACGCCCTCTTCAAGCACGCGGACGTGCTGGCGATGCGCGATCTGCATGAAGAGGAACCGTTGGAAGTCGAGGCCACGAACAACAGTCTCAACTATGTGAAGCTGGATGGCACCATCGGCTGTATGGTGAACGGGGCGGGCCTGGCCATGGCGACGATGGACGTGATCAAGCTGGCCGGCAGCGAGCCGGCGAATTTCCTTGATGTGGGGGGAGGGGCGACCAAGGAAACGGTGGCGGCCGGCTTTCGGATTCTGCTGAAGGACCGGCATGTGAAGGGCATCCTTATTAATATCTTCGGGGGCATTGTTCGGTGCGAGCGCATCGCGCACGGGGTGATCGACGCCGCCAAGGAAGTCCACATCAAGATTCCGGTCGTGGTGCGGCTGCAGGGAACGAATGCCGAGGAGGGGCGAAAATTGCTGGCGGAGTCTGGGCTCACGCTCGAAGTCGCCACTGATTTGTGGGAGGCAGCCCAGAAGATTGTGGCGGTGACGGGTAAGAAGCGGAAGAAGGCGGAAGCGGCGTGATTCGCGGGTCCTGAAGGGAACGAACTGATATGAGCATTCTGGTCAATAAGAACACGCGGGTGGTGGTGCAGGGGATCACGGGCAAGGAGGGGTCATTTCACGCCACGCAGTGCAAGGCCTATGGGACACAGGTCGTCGCCGGCGTGACGCCGGGCAAGGCCGGGCAGGAGGTCGAGGGGATTCCGGTCTTCAACACGGTCCGCGAGGCCGTGAAGAAGACCCAGTGCGATGTCTCCTTGATCTTCGTGCCGCCGCCGTTTGCCGCGGACGCCATCCTGGAAGCCGCCGATGCCGGCATCCGGTTGGTCATTTGTATCACCGAAGGCATTCCGGTCAACGAGATGGTCAAAGTGAAGCGGGCGCTGCGCGGGCGGGACGTCCGGCTGATCGGACCGAACTGTCCGGGTGTCATCACCGCGGATGAGTGCAAGATCGGCATCATGCCGGGGTTCATCCATAAGAAGGGACGGGTCGGAGTCATCTCCCGCAGCGGCACGCTTACCTACGAAGCGGTCAACCAACTGACGATCTTGGGCCTGGGCGAGACGACCTGCATCGGGATCGGCGGCGACCCGATCATCGGGACGGGCTATATCGACCTGCTGGCGTTGTTTGAGAAGGACCCTGAGACCGACGCAGTCGTCATGATCGGCGAGATCGGAGGCGACGCCGAGGAGAAGGCCGCGGCTTACATCAAGGAGCACGTCCGAAAGCCGGTGATCGGCTTTATCGCGGGCATCACGGCCCCACCGGGGCGGCGTATGGGCCATGCCGGGGCCATCATTACGGGTGGGCAGGGGACGGCCGCCGAGAAGATGGCCGTCCTGGAAGCCGCCGGCGTCCGCGTGGTGCGCAACCCGGCCGAAATTGGCAAGACCGTTCAGGAGACGCTCAGCCCTCGCTGCGGAGTCTAGCCGTCACCCATGTGATGGTGCAGCAGCATCATCATGTGCTGGCGTAAACGGGTTTTCTCCTCCGGCCTGATGGTGGAGAACACCACGCCGAGTCGCGTCTCTTGTACCGTTCGCACCTGTGCTCCATCGATCTGGATCGGGTGATCCTGATCCGTCACCTCAAACTGTAAGCACAGGTACTCCCCTTTGGGGACCGGTACCTTCGTCGTGATCGTGCAACCATTGATCGAGATGGTGGTGATGGTCCCTTGAATAGGGTGGGCGTCCTCTTTCGCGAAGGTTGGCCGGAAATATACACGATAGCGCACCGGAATACGCTCGTATTCCCGTCCGTGTTCGTGGCGGCCCCCCCAGAGGACGGCCAGAAACCGGTGAGTGCAGAGCTGGCAGCGCAGCGGGCCGATGCCGATGCCGCGCAGCAGGTTCTCCAGCAACCCCTGCCGAGGCGCTTGTCGCACCAGCCACATCTTGCATTGCGGACAATTCGGCATCGCTTTCCGGTCGCACGAATAAGTAAAATTGTATCGAAGGTGTTGGTAGGATAGGCCAAACACCCCTCAGAAATCGAGAGGGAGGCAGCGAAACGGGGCCGATGATTCAACGAGAACGGTGTTACGAAGCGAGGGCGTCCGGAACGGGGGCGGTCTTGGGGATCGGAATAACGGTGACCCGGCGCCGGTCCTTCGGCCCTTCGAACCGCACGGTGCCTGTGACCTTTGCGTAGAGCGTGTCGTCCTTCCCCTGGCCGACGTTGAAGCCCGGATGGAACTTGGTGCCCCGCTGGCGCACGATAATGCTCCCGCCCGGCACGGTCTCGCCTCCGTAACACTTGACGCCGAGATACTGCGGGTTGCTGTCCCGCCCGTTTCGGCAGGCACCCTGTCCTTTTTTATGCGCCATGGCTTAGCCCTCTGCAATCCCGGTGATCTTCAGTTTGGTGAACGACTGTCGGTGCCCATTGGTCCGGCGGTAGTTCTTGCGGCGCTTCTTCTTGAACACGATGATCTTGGCGTGCCGGTCCTGGGCCATGATTTCGCCGGTGACGTGCGCCCCGGCGACGGTGGGGGTCCCAATCGTGGTCCCGGCCTCGCCGGAGACCAGTAAGACCTTGTCTAGCGTGATGGTGGCCCCGACGGCCCCTTCCAGTTTCTCCACCTCCAGGACATCGCCCTGCTCGGCCCGATATTGTTTTCCGCCTGTCTCGACGATCACGTACATGTGTCTGAAACTCCGTTTGGGTCTTTGGCGAGATTGTACCGGAGCGCCTTTTCTAGCACAGGGTTGCGTGGCCTGTCAAGAAGACGGCGATCAGCATTTTCGCGTGGCGGTATCCCGGGAGGCTTTCAGGCGCCTGGCTCTGGCCACGGCCTTCCGGGCGTTCGTTAATTTCTCCCGGATGTGCGCTTGCTTCAATTGCAATTCGACTAATTGTGCCTGGAGGCGGGCTTGCTCCTGCTTATGCAAGCGTCGGCACACCGCCCGGCTTAGGCCAACCCACGCGCCGTCTTTGGTGGCCCGCTTGATGCGGTGGTCCAGGGACTCGTGAAGCTGCTTGGTGCGCATCGTCACGAGGGCCTTTAATGCCATCTGCCTGAACTCAATCTCCGTTTGTTCAGAGACTCTTTCATGGGTGTGCGGGATAATCATGTGTCATGCCTCAACCGACCATCTGCAAAGGACGCTTCATAGTATACGCCCTGTGCCGGGCTTTGCGCCAATCAGCCAGACATCGCGCGGTGCCTGAAATAGCCCATCATCCAATGGGCATTTATTGCTTGCTGTGGTGGTCGATGCCGATGTAGGCCTCGATGAAGCGGTCGATCCGGGCCTCATCGAAGTCAGTGAACGTGTCGAGCCGCGTCCAGGCCGTGAGGGCGATCCGCGTACCCATGCCGGGGTAGGGCGCCAGAATCAGGTGCATGTATTTCTTGTCCTTTTCGGCGCGGGCCTTATATTTGAAAAAGACGCCCTCCAGTTTCTTGACCAATTCAGGGCAGCCTTTCGGACAGTGGTATTGAATGAGCACGCCGCCGTCTTCCAGGTTGTGCACCTGATATTCCTTGGGGATAGGTTTGTCATAGGCTCCCCAGGGAGCGATCCCGGGCATATGCGGACCCGATGTGGGCGGGTCGCTGTTGTAGGGAGCATGGGGATCGCCCAACCGCGTGATGTGGAGGTTGCCGAGGTCGGGAAATTCTTTTCCGGGCGGGGAGGACGCCGGGGCAGGCCCGGCCCCAATCAGCCACGGCAGCCACGACACGAGCGCCCATGCAAGCAGGTCGCGCCTCATGGCGTGATGGAGACCGAGATCGTACCGTTCTCGACTTTCACCTGGTAACAGGCCACGCTCATGTCCGGGTTTTTGACGTACTGACCGGTCTTGATGTGGTAGCGGTAGCCGTGCCATGGGCAGATGACGATGTCGCCCTTGATGGTCCCCTCACCCAAGGGGCCGCCGGCGTGCTGGCACATGTTGTCGATGGCATAGATCGCCCCCTCCAGATTGAAGAGCGCGACCTCGACGTTCTGCACGGCGACGACTTTCGCGGTCCCCGGCGGGATGTCCGAGAGGTCGGCGACCTGGATGAACTGTTCCATGCGCGAATTGTAATCCGCCCGCGCCGGGACTTCAAGACGGGATCGGGAACCCGGTGCCGGTGGGGGCGAGGCTGGATTTTGTCCGCCACCTGTGCTATACGAACCCGCATCATGCGCCGTCCCCCTCGTCGCGGAGGGGGCGCGCGCAAGCGGATTTCATTTTTGGCGAGAAGGGGGTCTATGGAGCTCACCTTGCTGTTGAACACCTCGTACGAGCCTCTCCGTGTCGTGAATTGGCAGAAGGCCATCACTCTGCTGTGGCAGGGGAAGGTCGAAGTGCTCGAAGTCTATGACCGCGAAATCCACGGCGTGTCGATCTCCTTCAAGCTGCCGGCGGTCATGCGGCTGCTCAAGATGGTCAGGATCCGCGACGCCCATCGCTCGGTCAAGTTTTCCCGGATCAATATCTTTACCCGCGACGGGTTCAAGTGCCAGTACTGCCGACGAAAGTTCCGGACGGAGGACCTCACATTCGATCACGTGGTGCCGATTGCCAAGCGCGGCGCCAAGACGTGGGAGAACATCGTGACGGCCTGCTGGGCCTGCAACAACCGGAAGAGCGGACGGACGCCGGAGGAAGCGGGCATGCACTTACTGAAGAAGCCCGCCAAGCCGAGATGGCATCCGGTGGTCACGATCACGATCGGCATTCGAAGCACGCCGGAGAGCTGGCGGGATTACCTGTACTGGAACATGGAACTCGAATCGGATATCCCGGGTTAGCAGGATGCTGAAAAAGTCCGCCGGCAGCGTTCTCGCATCGTTCTGACCCTCAACGTACCCAGAGGGTACGCTTCGGCCCTTCGCTCGCTGCGGCCTTGCTGGACGGCCTTTTTGAGCATCCTGCGGGACGGTTCTCCTCGTGTAGTGCTTACTTGACTCGATTGAGGACGATGGCGACATCTTTGGCGCCCGCCATGGTGGGGTTTTTGGTGAACTCCCCTTCGATGTCGCCGGGCTGCGCGGGGCCGGCGCTGCCGTCCTTGTCCAGTCGCGCGAAGATCGCCACCATGCCCTTGAGTTCGGAACCCTGGATCATGACGTTGGCGTTCGTGATTTCAAAGGGCTGGGGAAACGTGGGATGTTCGATGCGCAACGCCGCGAGGGGACGGGGTGGCCCGCTCGGTCGGCGCACGATCACAAACAGGACATCCGTGGAGGCCATCTTGGCAACCACCGACGGGTCGATCGTGACCGTGCCGGCAATCGATCCGCCGGCTTCCTTGCCGCCGTGGAGAAGGCCCTGCCACGCCGCCACGCCGGCCAGCAGGACGATGCCGACGAAGAGAAGAGGCACGGCAAGTGTTTTATTCACGGCGGGATTATAGCCGACGCGCGTGAGTAAGGACAATGTATTGACCGCGATCGAATGGGACGACAGAATACGATTTCCGTGCGCGAGGGTTGCGATGAGAAACACATGACGTGCGGCCTTCAAATCACTCTCGACGTCAACGACCGTACGTGCCTGGTCGTGGGAGGAGAGGACGAGGCAGCGGCCAAGGCCACCCGCCTTCTGGAGGCCGGCGCCAGGGTGACGGTCGTCAGCCCGACGCTGACTGATGCGCTCAAGGGCCTGGCGGCCTCGTCTCAAATCCGTCACCGTGGACGTCGCTTCAAAAGGTCCGACGTGGATGGCGGCGTATGGCTGGTCATGAACACGGTCACGACTGATGACGTCCTCAGCCGGAATCTGTTCACGCTGGCCAAGCGGAAGCGCTTCCTGCTCTGCTCCGCTGACCAGCCGGCCTACTCGACCTTCACCATGCCGGCCCTGGTTGTCAGGGGACCGCTCCGGATTGCGATCAGCACCAGCGGGGTCTCGCCGGCTCTCGCCAGCCGGTTGCGGCAGGACCTAGAGCCGCTGTTCGATGAGCGTTTCGAGGTCTTTTTGGAGTGGCTGGCTGTGTACCGAGCGCACCTTCAGGCGATCGAGCCCAATCGTACAAGACGCCATCAATTATTGAGAGAGGCGGTCTCGCAGGTCAAGCTTCACGCGACGATCGAGTTTCCCGTGGTCGAGAAGTAGGGTCGGCGACATCCCGGGACTGGTGCTAGTCAGCGACGATGTTGACCTCGTGGTTGCCGGTGTTTTTTGCCGCGTGCTAAGATGCACGCATAACACGGAGGAACGTGCATGGGGGAATTCGACGAGGGGAAGGAAAAATTTCTCCAGGTGGTCAAGGGCCTCGACCCGTCGGTGGAGGTTGTCATGCCGGTCACGCCGAGTCGGGGCCTGTTCCTGGTCTCGTTCACCAAGGCAGGCCAGCGCACGTTCCTGACGGTCAGCGAGGACGACATTCTCGATCTGCCGGAGAATGCCGACATCCTAAAAAAAGTCACCGACGAAGTCCAAAGTTCCATCGCTGCGTTCTAAGGGTGAAGTCACATTGCTGTCATTGCGAGCGACCGAAGGGAGCGTGGCAATCCGGCTTTGTCGTCGCGAGCGAAGCGTGGTGGTCCATGAGATTGCTTCGTCGCTACGCTCCTCGCAATGACAGAAAGAGGGCACTCCTTCTATGACAGAGAGAAACGTTGCTCCTCGCAATGACAGAGGGGAAATGACATGAAGACGATCGCGCCCGACATCCAGCAGTGGTCCTGCTTCTCCCAGGAGAAGCAGATGGACTTCAATGGGCTGGTGCTGACCATTAACGACCACTGCATCCTCGTGGACCCGCCGCCGATGGACGCGGCCGACCGCGCGGCGATTCTGCAAGGGCGGGCGGTGGACTACATCCTGCTCACGAACCGCGACCACGTCCGAGAGACCGAGGTCTGCCGCCGGGAGTTCAAGGCCCCGGTCTATGCGCCCGAGGCGGACGCGCCGTTGATGGAGATCTCCATCGATCGGACCTACAAGGACGGCGAGCGTCTGCCGGGCGGGCTCTTGGCCATTCACCTGAACGACATGAAATCGCCGGGCGAGTCGGCGCTGCTCTTCGACAGAGGCAAGGGATACCTAATCCTCGGGGATTCGCTGATCGGCAAGCCGCCCGGCCAACTCAATCTTCTGCCGGCCGACAAGTTCGCCGACGTGGCCAAGGCCAGGGAGTCGCTCACACGTCTTCTCGCGTATAATTTCGATACGGTGCTCGTGGGCGACGGCATCTCGATTCTGACAGGCGGCAAGGAGGCAGTGCAGCGGGCCGTCGAGGGCTGAGCAATGCCTGTCATTGCGAGGAGAGCCCCTTTGTCATTGCGAGGAGCGTAGCCGTTTCTGTCATTGCGAGGAGCGCAGCGACGAAGCAATCTCAGTGATGGCCGCGGCTTCGCCTCGCCATGACCCTTATCGGGTCAGATTGCCGCGCTCCCTTCGGTCGCTCGCAATGACACCGCGTGTCACCTATGCATACGTTCTCCTCTGAGCATCTGAACAAAATCGGCAACGAGTATTTCGGGCGCGGTCTCTACACCGATGCCTACACGTACTACCAACAGGCGTTGGAGTGCGACCGGAGAACCGGCGACCTGCGGTCGCTGGTAGCGACGTTGGGCAACCTCGGCAACGTGTGCGCCATCAGCGGGCGCCGCGAGCAGGCGCAGCAGTACTATCAGGAGGTGATGGAACGGCACAAGCTCCTCGGCGATGAGCGCGGCATCGGCGCCACGCTGGCGAATCTTGGGAACCTGCGGACGGATGCGGGCGAATGGGAACGGGCCCGGGCCTATTACCTGGAAGCGTTGGACGTGCTCTCGGCAGTGGGAGACGACGCGAGCCTGGCGGTGCTCTATGCCAATCTCGGCCTGGTGGCGCGGGAAACGGGGCATCTCGACGACGCGCTGGTTCAGCACGAACGGTCGCTGGTCCTCATGCGTCGGCTGGGCAATCAGGCCGGCGTGGCGGACGCCTATCGCATGATCGGCAAGATCCACGCGCTCCGGGGGCGCGACGAGGACGCGGCCTCCTGTGCGCTGACCAGTGTGGACATCAGCCGACGGCTTCGCGACGAACTGCGCATGGCCGGAGCCTGGTATCTGCTGGTCGGCATTCGGGAGGAGCAGGGGAAGCCGGTCGAGGCCGCCGATTTACTCGAGCGCGTGGTCGCCCTAGACCGGAAATACCAATTGCCGAAGCTCGAGGAGAACACCCGCAGGCTGGCGATGCTGCGCTCGTCATTGCGCGGAGCGTAGTCGTTTCTGTCATTGCAAGGAGTTGAGCGCTATCTCATTGCGAGGAGCGTAGCCGTTTCTGTCATTGCGAGGAGCGGAGCGACGAAGCAATCTCGTAACGGGCCAAAGCAGAAGCCGGAGATTGCTTCGCTTCGCTCGCAATGACACTTACGCTTGACTGAACGCCATGAGCAGCACCATTCTCATCGGGTTCATGGATCGGACGAGCGTCTGCATTCGAGCCGAATTCACCCCTCCCCTCGCCGATGATGAACGCCG
>Ga0213870_1000453_pt1 | contig 19432 bp, 23 predicted proteins | sample WICALVC2017_Meta_FD_160119 | JGI IMG/M metagenome (GOLD analysis project Ga0213870, IMG submission 160119) | Freshwater microbial communities from subterranean cave lake in Wind Cave National Park, South Dakota, United States - WICALVC2017 | ecosystem: Environmental > Aquatic > Deep subsurface >... | reverse complement strand
TCTTGCACCTTATGGGAATACACCATGACTAAAAGTAAATTCGAAGCACGAAGCACGAAATTCGAAATAATCTCAAATTTCAAATTATTAAAAAGTTTTAAATTTCTGTCATTTGAATTTGTTTCGAGATTCGAAATTCGGATTTCGGAATTGTAAATTATGGCTCTTTATTTAAAGTATCGTCCGCAAAAATTATCAGAGTTAGATTCCAAACAGTTGAGAGTTAAACTTTCAAATATACTATCGTCAAGTTATCGTCCTCATGCTATACTGTTTGCAGGTCCACGGGGAACTGGCAAAACCTCAGCAGCTCGAATTGTAGCCAAGATACTTAACTGCGAACAGAGAACCAAGAACTTAGAAAAAAAAACCGAAAAAAGAAAAGATAATAAATACGTCATTCTGGGGAGCAAAGCGACTCCAGAATCTAAGCAAAATAAAGATTCTGGAAAAGCCAGAATGACAACTGATATAGAGCCATGCAATAAGTGCGAAACCTGCGTTTCTATTACCCAAGGACGAAATCTTGATGTTTTCGAGATTGATGCTGCTTCAAATCGAGGCATAGATGAAATTAGACAACTGCGGGAAAACATAAAATTATCTCCGATATCTGCCCAATTTAAGATTTATATTATTGATGAAGTTCATATGCTGACAAACGAAGCGTTTAATGCTCTTCTTAAGACATTGGAGGAGCCCCCAGTACATGCAGTCTTCATTTTGGCAACTACTGAGCCTGATAAACTACCTCAAACCATCTTATCTAGATGTGTTAAATTTAACTTTCATAAAGCGACTGAGGAGGAAGTTTTACACTCCCTCAAAAGAGTAGTTAGTGGAGAGAAAATAAAAGTTGAGGACGAAGTACTAACAAAAATTGCTCAAATGAGTGATGGATCTTTCCGTGACGCGACCAAGCACCTAGAACAAGCAATTACTCAACATTCCGCAACGACTGAGAAGATATTAAATTTTTTAGGCGCAGATACAATTTCCGCTGATAATTTTTTACATTTGTTAATTTCGAAAAATACAAAACAGGCCCTCACTAGCGTTCTTGAAATGGGTGCAGCTGGAGCTGATTTTCGTTTTTTTACCTCGGAAATTCTCAACCTTCTTCACGCTTTACTTCTTTACCAACACGGTGTAACAGATGGCAAACCAAATTCGGACCTAGCAGCAAAATTAAGTACCGGAGAAGTCATCAACCTTATCAATCTTTTTTCAAAAGTATTTACGGATCTAAAATTTGCCAGTAGTCCACAGTTGCCATTGGAAGTGGCTGTTGTAGAATGGTGCGAAGGGAAATGATGCGAATTTAAGCGAATGCTTAAAAATGTTAAAATCAATTAGCTAATATTTGCGAATTTAATATTTGCATAAATTCGTTATCCCGACTGAAAGGAGGGACTATGTTTAATCCATTTAAATCATTGGGAGATCTTAAAACCATGAGGGATCAGGCTGTAAAGATGCAGCAGGCTTTATCTGTCGAGGAAGTAATTGTCGAGAAAAATGGTGTGCGAGTTGTGATGAGCGGTGATCAGAAAATTAAACAGTTGATAATAGATGGACAGGAAGATTATCGTATAAGTGAAGTAATTGCCGAGGCAATTAAAAAGTCTCAGGAAATCGCAGCGCGAAAACTCACCGAAATGAGCGGAGGCTTGCAAGGACTTCTTGGAGGAGGGAACAAGTAAAATCCAAATTTCGAAATCCGAAACAATAAATGACAATTAAATGACAACTTAATGACAATCAGTGACTTGTGGTCATTAATAGTCATTGATAGTCACTTGTTGCGAAATACTATTTACTTCTTTGAATCTTTGAAGCTTAATCATGATCTTAATAACCGGTTCTCTTGCTTTTGACTACGTTATGGATTTTCCAGGCAAATTCGCAGACCATATTATGCCTGAAAAAATCCACATGTTAAATGTTTCTTTCTTGGTCCGCGAAATGAAAAAGGGCTTTGGAGGAACGGCTGGAAATATTTCATATAATTTATCACTACTAGGATTGAAGTCTTCGCTATTAGCTACAGTCGGACAAGACTTTTCTCCATATCGGCAATTCCTAGAAAGAAACGGAATAGATACTTCCTATATTAAAATAGTAGAAAGTGGTTATACTTCAACAGCTTTTGGTATAACAGACAAAAGTGATAATCAGATCTGGGGGTTTTACACAGGAGCGGATGAAATGAGTGATAAATTATCAATTGATTCGGTTAAAGATAAGATAAAATTCGGTATTATCGCACCCAATAATCCCAAAGCAATGATAAAATTCGCTGCCGAGTATAAGAAGTATAAAATTCCTTATCTTTTCGACCCAGGAATGCAACTCCCTCATTTGAATGTAAGCGAGCTCAATACTGCTACTGCTGGAGCGAAAATTATTATTGGAAATGATTATGAGATCGCCCTAATGAAAAAAAAGCTGGGTATAAGTCATGAAAAGTTGTTGAAATTAACTCCCATCGTAATAACAACCTTAGGAGGAAAAGGATCCATTATCGAATCAAATAATTCGTCATTCTGGGGAGCGCAGCGACTCCAGAATCTGGATTCTGGACAAGCCAGAATGACTGGTGAAAATAAATTGAGAATAAAGGTTAAAGCAGCGGTTCCAAAAAATACCTCTGATCCCACAGGGGCAGGCGACGCGTATCGGGCAGGTTTCGTTGCTGGTTTTACAAGAGGGTTTGATTTAAAAACATGTGGACAGATGGGAGCAACGTGTGCAGCTTATACTGTGGAAAAATACGGCACTCAGACACATAAGTTTACCAAAGAAGAGTTTAGCCAGCGCTACCTAGAAAATTTCGGTGGTAAACTTACTTTGTAGTTCTCGACTTCGCTCGAACAGTAATCCGTTTATCTTCGAGCGAGCGAAGCGAGTCGAGAAGTTTGACAGAGTTCTCGACAAGCTCGAACAATAATTCGCATTTTTCTTCGAGCGAGCGAAGCGAGTCGAGAAGTTACCATAATGAATCGATGGAAATGGTACGTCTATATTATTGAATGCAAAGATAATAGTTATTATACAGGTATGTCCTGGAAACCAGAGGTAAGGGGTGAACAGCATTTATCTGGATTAGGAAGTAAATATACAGCTAAACACGGATTTAAGAAAATTGCGTACATTGAAGAACATGATGATTTTGAAAATGCGAGAAGAAGGGAAAAACAAATTAAAGATTGGAGTCGATTAAAGAAGCAAAAACTTATATCAGGAAAATGGAGAAAGGAATGGTGAGTTCTCGACAAGCTCGAACAAAAACATTTTTTCTTCGAGCGAGCGAAGCGAGTCGAGAAGTGTTACGAGTAGGGTTTTAACTTTGTAATATTGCAAAATTAGCTCCTTAGTTAAGGTTTAACGGGAATGAAACCTATACAATTTAGCTTGACGGGACAGTATTTTTTCGTATAATAAGATAATCAATAATGAAAAATTTAACCTACGATGTCATAGATCTGAAACTTGCTCCCACTGGCAAGAAAAAGATAGAGTGGGCGGGGCAGAATATGCCTGTTTTGAGTTTAATTAAAGAAGAATTTAGCAAAACTAAACCACTCAAGGGTATAACCATTGGTACTTGTCAGCATGTGACCAGCGAAACAGCAAATTTAGTTTTGACCTGGATGGCTGGAGGGGCAAAGGTGGTACTTTGTGCCAGTAATATGCTTTCGACTCAAGATATGGTAGCAGCGTCTCTAGTGGTTGACTTTAATGTACCTGTGTTTGCCGTACACGGCGAAGATAAGAAAACCTATTATAAACACTTGGAACAAGTCCTAGACTTTCATCCTCAAATCACAGTTGATGATGGAGCAGACCTGGTGACCCAACTTCACACCACACGTAAGCATCAAATTAAAGAAATTATTGGATCATCTGAAGAAACTACTACAGGAGTTATTAGATTAAGAGCCATGGCTAAAGGAGGAACACTGAAAGTTCCAGTTCTAGCAATAAATGAAAGCGATACAAAGCATCTATTTGACAATCGCTATGGCACGGGTCAATCAACAGTTGATGGGATATTGCGAACCACTAATATTTTACTTGCTGGAAAGCGGGTTATAGTCTGCGGTTATGGTTGGTGCGGTAGGGGAATTGCAGCGAAGATGAGAGGGATGGGGGCACATGTCACGGTAGTTGAAATAGATCCGGTGAAAGCCCTTGAAGCAGTCATGGATGGATTTAATCTAGACCAAATAAGTCGCGCTGTTCGTTATGGCGAGCTTTTTATAACCGCAACTGGAAATAAAGAAGTAATTTCGACTTCTCATATAAAAAAGATGAATGACGGGGCAATTCTTGCTAACTCAGGCCACTTCAATGTGGAGTTTGATTACGATGGTTTGGTTAAAATGGCAAAGGGGAGGAGAATTTTAAGAAATAATCTTGAAGAATTCACACTCCCCAATGGAAAAAGGCTCTATGGATTAGGAGAAGGCCGGTTAATAAATTTAGTTGGTGCTGAGGGTCATCCGGCAGAAGTTATGGACATGAGTTTTGCCGATCAGGCTCTTGGAGCTGCCTGGTTTGTGAAGCGCAAAGGAACTCTTAAGCCAAAAGTCTATGTATTGCCCAAAGAAATCGATCAGCGAGTCGCCCGACTCAAACTTCGGGCTATGAATATACGTTTTGATCGTCTAACTCCAATCCAGAGGAAATATTTAAAAAGTTGGACTGAGGGTACATAAAGATAAGCAGTTTACCCCGATCCGCCGTATGGCGGAGAGGGGCAAATACCTCCACAGTTGGCAAGAGGGTACTTAAACGCCTCCACACCTCCACTTCGGGAGTGAATTAGCTTCGCACATCGGGATTATTCATAAGTAAGATGCTTTATTAGTTCAAGAGAATGCTGATAGTCAGCTTGATTTTTAAGAAATACTTCATATGCACTTTTATTTTTAAATGCATCTAAAACTATTTCTTTGTTGCAGACATTTTCCATTCCATTGATAAATTCAAGGAGCGATGACCATGTATATGAACGCAATGCCGTAAAATCCTTTACTATGAAAGAAGTAAGTGGATTAAGATGAATATATCGAGAGAGGTGTAGGAGTTGATCATCTGTTTCGACCAATACGGACTTAAATCTTCCTTGAAGAAGAGCTCCGAGTCGGTTAGTACGAGTATTAAAATATCTTGTAAAGCTATCGATGACGTGACGTAAATATGTGGATATACCTTGACTTTGTGTTTGTTTTAGAAGTAGATGAAAATGATTAGGCATTAGGCAGTAACAAGCGATCTCGACATACGGCTTTATTAATTTACGTTGATTAATCCATTTCTGTTTATCTTCAGATGAAAGAGCCAGATATGTAGATAATTTGAGAGGTAATTTGACTTGGTAATATACCAGAGTATTGAAAAAACGCTGATAATCACGTTTGTTAAGAAAAATCGGGCGACTATCTATACCTCGATTAAATATATGATAATATTGACCGGTAACCAAAGGATTTTTTCTATATGGCATTTGTTTCACTTTAACATAGATTTTTCCCAATGTGTAGATACATTTACACTCCCGAAGTGAAAGGGTGGAGAAGATGTGAAAAACTATTTAGAGCCATGAACATGCGTTTTGATCGACTCACCCGCGCCCAGCGCAAATACCTCCACAGTTGGCAAGAGGGAACGTGACAGAATAAACTCAATAATTCTCTACTTAGACTCAATTTGATAGCTATAGTATAATTCCTCCCGAGGGTATAGAGGATACAAATTTTTATGGGTAATATTTTAGAAAATATAAAGCCTAGAGAAGCTACACTTGATCGCTGGAATGCATACGTAGTAGCTGATTTCGGAACTGGTGATCTGGCTTTTGCAGAAGTAGCTGCTAAACTAAGAGCAAAACATGGTGGTTTAAGTGCAGAAAAAATTTCTGTACCACCATTTTCGACACTCTCCACAGGATTTGTAATCAGGCAACTAGGTATAGAAGGTGCGTACCCTGGAATGATAATATATTCCAATACCGCTCCAAGAGGGACTCCAGAGGCAATAAGGTGGGAAGGCGATGAGCGACAAAGGCTTCTGTTCGCAGTTTTAAAAACTGGTGTTCCAGTTGTTGCGATTTCAACAGGGTTCAACTGGTCTTTTGTAAAAGATGAAATAGCTATTGATGGTGCTGAACCCGCCTTTTTTGATTTGAATATACCAAATACTGGATCACAATTTCGTTCTAGGGATTTATACCCAGAAGCATTAGCAAGAATATTAGCTAGAGATGTATCTATTTTAGGTCCACGCATAAGGCCAGATCAAATTCCAAACGTTCCTCTAAATTGTATTGCTTATATCGACGGCTATGGAAATATAAAAACAACAACTAGAAGAAGTCAGTTCCCGCAATCATTACAACAAAGCCGCTATCTTCAAGTTAGAATTGGCAGCGCAAAAAATGTGGCCTATAACTTATTAAGTGGTATGGAGGCAGGTATTGAAGATATTGGAATTACGGCAGGTTCATCTGGGGGAGAGGACCCATATATTGAAATATATAAAAGAGGCGGATCTGCAGCTTACTCATTTGGTTCCCCAATGATTTATGACACTCGCGAAGCAATAGAATTTACACCATTAAATATTTAGGATATATAACTAAATACCTCCACATCTGGCAAGAGGGAACGTAACTTTACTATTTTAACTTTCTTCGTCAAATACCGTCGATTATTTCACCTCTTTTAGTGTTAAAATCATTGTACGGGCTTTTTAAATGAACAAGAGAAGTGCCTTAAATTTCAGCTATCTTTCGAAAATTCGTCATCCCGTACTAATAATATTTCTATTTTTAATCTCCGTTATCTCAATTGGTCTTAATTTTATCTTCTATAAATCTATAAAAAGTAATAATCTGGTGGTAGAAGTAGTTGATGGGGATACTTTTCAGCTTAACTCCGGCAAAAGAGTGCGGCTTATGGGTGTTGATGCTCCGGAATACGACCGTTGTGGAGGGCAGCAGGCAAAAGAGCGATTAACTGAACTAATTTTAAATAAAAAAGTTACTTTGAAAGAGGAAATAAAAGATTCATATGGTCGTACACTTGCTCTGGTTTATGAAGATGGAAATTTTATAAATAGGATTATTTTAGAGGAAGGTTGGGGCAGAACAGATTACAGAAAAAACTCTATGAGGGATGTGCTAACATCTGCATTTCACAATGCCAAAGAAGGAGAATTAGGTATTTTTAGCAGTTTATGTAGTCACAAAGATCATGTTCCTGTCGGGGAATGTCTGATTAAAGGCAATATTGATCAAAATACCTACAATAAATTTTACCATTTGCCGGAGTGTAAACACTACGACGAAATAGTGATTAACGAAGATTTGGGAGAAGGATATTTTTGCAGCGAGGAGGAAGCACAAGCAGCCGGATTCCGCAAAACATCCACCTGCCCATAACTTAAATTCTTCCTGAGGTGTCTAGCTATCCCACTCGTGGGGTGTGCAAACCATACTCATTGCTTCGCATACTTCTTAGTGGTGCATTTCAACTGCGAATTCAAAAATTCATAATTCCCCTGATTTATACCCTATAATAATTTATGTTATAATTCTCCTATGGTTAACACACTGGAGTCAATCCGAGTGCCTATTGCGTTCCCGCATCAGCGCAAGTTCCCTCCAGTTAACGAAGCCTATAGAGATTGGATAAGTGCGGGGGAACAAATTCATCTAACCCGTTTTTATATTGATCCAAATCCGGATAGATTCCTAATGAATAAATCCAATTCACTAAGAGAAACAGCTAGTCAACAACATGAATCTGGGTTGATTCCACCGCTCTTTCCAATACAAGGCAATGGTGATTGGGTGGATGCGTTGGCAGCAGTGATAAATACAAAAACCTATGATATTGGAGCTGAAATAGCAACGAAACAAAAAAAAGAAATGGGTGAAGCATTACTTGATTATCAATTTTCTTTGGATAAGTCCGCATCTGAGGTAGATGCGGCTGAGACATACCAAGCTATACGTTATCCAGAGAAAGCAATTCCTCACTTTCAAAAACTGCTTTCAATATTTGCTGAAGCTCAGCCGATTCCCTCTATCGACTTGCCGACCCTTTTTGTTCCAGAAAGGATTAATAAAAAAACAAGAAGTAATGGAGCCTGGTTGAGGTATATGCAGTCACTAGATTTAAAACAAGAACCATTTCCGATCGAATATCATCAAGATCAAGTAAGAAATCTATTAAATCTATTGGGATTTCGTTACGAAGCAGAACACCTTTATGTAAATTTTGGTCAAATCACTACAGGATTCGCAGCTCAACCTCAGAAGAGACCTTTAATTTTAGACGTGATTTTATCTTCAGATTATGGACGTGTCCGAGATAGTTTGTTTGGATTTGTAAATTATTTAGTGCACGAATCAGGACATACATTAGGTAGTAGTATGGCAGTAATGAAAACTGATTTTCCATTTCGTTGCAAGACTGGTTATACTGAATTAGACTCATTCTTAATGACCAGACTTTTCTTTTTGCCTCATATACTCAGAAAATTTTATCCAGGTTTAAGACCAGATCAAATTCAAAATCTTAATAAATGGGGAGATAGATATTTTAGGACAATCTTAGCTTAAGTCTGTTATGTATTCAGATTTAGAAAGACAGCTAGTTGAACATGCGCGAGAAATTGCATTAGATCCTTTGATCGCAAGTAACATCTGGAAGAAAGTAAAGCAATCATGGTTTGGGATTGAGCCAGACGAAAATCCTGAATTTAGTTTTTTGCCTCTGGCGTCAAGACAATTATTTTACCATCGTGGATATTCTCAGTCATACACGCAGGGAGTTGTTGCCTCGGGTATATTGGGTGATGTGATAGAGAAAAAAGCTGAAACAACTGGTATCGAAACAAGAGAATTTCAAGGCTGGTTGTATGAATTTTGGGCAAGAATTTTTTCGGCTGGACCATTTTTGTCTCGTCCGCATCTGGAGGAAATATTAGGGTACGAAATATCGGGTATTTTTGCTGAACGAATGGAGAAAGAAGTTAAAGTAGCTCATGTCGAGTTTGAAGCTGGGAATACTGAAGATACCTTAGAAGGGCTTGACAAAGAAATGATATCGTGATATCGTGATATCAATATGAGAGCTACTATAATTAGAATTCCCGACGAAGAAATTAGAAGATACAAAGAAATTGCTCGTGAGAGAGGCGATAGTCTGGCAGAATTCTTTCGCAAAGCTGCCAGAAAAGAGGCAAAGATTCCAAAGAAAAAAAGTAAGTATTCATTTTGGGATATCGGAACAAAAATTGTCTCAAACGTAGGACCTCGAGATGGTTCTATTAATCACGATAAATACCTATACGAATTCGAAGAGGCGAAAATGAAAAGGTATTGGAGAAAACTCTCAAATAAGAAATGATCTTTGTGGATACAAGTGCCATTATCGCTTTAGAAGTTCCTTCTGATAAGTTCCATAAAAGGGCGCTTAAGTGGCGAAAGGAGGCTAAAGATCCGATTTTTGTATCATCAAATTTAGTTTTTATAGAGACCGCAAGCTGGGTAAGACATAATTCCGGCAAGGAAATTGCAGTCAAAATAGGCCTTTCTTTATTATCTGGCGCAGGAATTCAAATTGAAAGAGTGACCATGGATGATGAAGATAACGCCTGGGCTTTGTTTCAGAAAATCGAGGGAAGGGGAATATCGATGATTGATTGTACATCATTTGTACTTATGAAACGACTAAAGATCAAAGAAGTCTTTGCATTTGATTCGGATTTTAAGAAAATGGGTTTTAAAGTTTATCCTTCTTAATGTATAATCTCATTTATCATGCCTAATCAAATTTTATCTCAGTGGAATTACAAATCGGGAGATAAAATAAAACCTCGTACCCTCCATATTGAAGTTATTGCCGATTATGGCGGAGGACATTTTACAGATCACGCATTTGACGAAGTCAGAAATCATTTTTTCCGTTTTGATAAGGCAAATAAAATAAGATTTGTTACGGAACATCCAATTTACGCTTTCTCGACTTTGGAAACAGGTTTCTGGATAGCTCAGGAAGGTCTCCATAGCGAACACAAAGATTTAGTTATATTCTCAAATACAGCTCCGCGAGGTGAAATTATCTGGCGCGGAGATAATGCACAATCATTTGTCTGTGGACTCTTAGATAATGGGATTCCAATCTTTGCAGTGAACGCCGGATATAATCTGTCTTTTGTTAAAGATAGGATGAAAGGTCTATGGGAAGTCAAAGTTCCCAATGTGGGAACACAATTTCGCTCCCGTGATTATTATCCGGAGGCAACCATGGCAATACTTTCAGGAGATCACTCCCGAATTGGGCATACGGTAGAATTAAAACAAATAGTAGACTTTCCAAATTTTGTGGTTGCTTCTGTGGATGGGTATGGAAATTTGAAAACAACAATAAGAAAAAGTCATTTGTCGGAAGGTGTTTCTGCATCGCCCCTTCTGCGGGTTACTCTCAATGGCAAAACTCATTTTGTACTCAATAATCTGGTTTCAGGAGTAAAAGGTAAGACAGGAGATTTGTGTATGGTGGTAGGTTCCTCTGGAGGGAAAAATAGAAATTTTATTGAAATTGTCAGACTTCAAGGTAGAGCCGCGGATGATTTTGGCATAGATGGCCCCAGAGATGATTTAGGAAAAATAATTATAGAAGCAGTAAAATCTTGAGATCTGTTTCTCATTAAAACCCCAGACCTGGGATGTAGCCTTTAAGAAATGTCAAGAGTGGTCGAAGGAGCTTGCATGGCTGAAAGAAAATTATAAGATTGACAGAAAAGTCTTACTAATATATTATAACATTACATGATCAGACAACTCACCACTATTGCTTGTTGTATCACCTCTTTGTAGGAGGTACTAAGCGTATTAAGTGGTTATTAGTGCCTCCCAAAAGGGAGGCTTATTTTTATGCAGCTGTTACCGAATTTTATGAGGTTTACAGATGCATAATCCGCCGAAGCGAACATTCGACTGCGTGGACGTAGACCACGAGGCGAATTTGAGCGAAGGTGGATGACTGCAAATATGATCTATAACAATATTCTTGAAATAATCGGCAATACTCCGCTTGTTAAGATAAATAAATTAAATCCTAATCCAAAAGTTTTGATTCTTGCTAAGCTGGAGTTTTTAAATCCCGGGGGAAGCATCAAGGATAGAATCGGGATTACCATGCTCCAAAAAGCAAAGAGTGAAGGCCGTATAAAAAAAGGTGGCACCATAGTAGAGCCTACTTCTGGAAATACTGGGGTAGGATTAGCAATAGCCTCCGCCATATACGGCTACAAATGTGTCTTTGTAATGCCGGATAAAATGAGTGAGGAAAAAAGAAATCTTTTACGTGCTTATGGAGCTAAGGTAAATGTTACTCCAACTGCTGTAACACCCCAAGATCCACGTAGTTATTATCAAGTATCTGATCGTTTATCTAAACAAAATGATAGTTTTAAACCCGATCAGTATAGTAATCCAGCAAATCCCGAGGCACATTATAAATCAACAGGACCGGAAATATGGCGTGATACTGAGGGTAAAGTGACTCATGTGGTTATCGGAATGGGCACAGGAGGCACAATTACAGGTGTAGGTAAATTTCTCAAGAAGAAAAATCCCAAAATTAAAATAATCGGAGTCGACCCTGTTGGGTCTGTATATTTGGATTACTTTAAAACAGGAAAACTGCCCAATATTTTCAAAACCTATAAGGTTGAAGGGGTAGGAGAGGATTTTCTACCTAAAACTATGAATTTTTCAGTTGTTGATGATGTGATCGCAGTATCTGACAAAGAATCATTTAATTCTGCTCGGCAACTAGCAAGAGAGGAAGGTATTCTTGCAGGAGGATCTTCCGGAATGGCGCTTGCTGCTGCAATTAAACTTGCTAAGAAAATAAAAAAGGGATTGGTTGTAGTAATACTTCCTGATACCGGAAGAAATTATCTTTCTAAGTTTTATAACGATGACTGGATGAGAGATTTTGGATTTTTAGAAGAGGATATAGAAACTATTAAACCGTTTCTAAATAAAAAACTTCATTTAATTACCGTTTCATCAAAAGCTTCTCCACAAGAAGCAATAGATCTAATGCGTAAATATCAGATTTCCCAGATGCCTGTTGTTGACAAGCAAAAAGTAGTAGGAACAATTACTGAGGCGATTCTCATTAAAGCACTTTTTGGAAAAGAAAAAGTGCCAATATCTGTTTCGGAAATCATGGAAAAAGACTTTGCGCAATTAAAAGAAAACGCATCAATTAATCAATTAGTGAAAGCGCTAAGTCAAAAAGAGATGGTAATTATAGTTGACAAATCTAGAAAACCAATTGATGTTTTAACGCGAATAGACCTTTTATCACATATGTCCAAGATTTAAATTAGGAATTAATATAAACACCATCACGGCCGTGATGCTGATAATATAAAATGAGATTTTCTACAAAAGCGATTCATATAGGTAATGAACCTAATTTAAAAGAAGGCGGTAGCGGCGATGTAGTCGTACCGATACATTTATCTACCACTTTTGCCCGTAGTAAAGTTGATAAACCTACTGCTGGTTTGGAATATTCTAGAACCGCAAATCCTACAAGAATCGCTCTCGAGAAAAATTTAGCATCGCTTGAGAATGCAGAATATGCATTTGCATACTCATCGGGTCTTGCTGCAATTTTTAATATCCTTCTACTTCTGAAAAAAGGGGATCATGTAATTTCCATCGATGATGTCTATGGTGGAACCAGAAGATTATTTACTCAAGTGTTTGAAAAGTTTGGACTTGATTTTACATTTGTAGATTTTTCAACAAGTTCTGAAATGGTTGATTATATAAAAGGTAATACTAAAATGATTTGGATAGAAACACCTTCGAATCCGCTGCTTAAGATTGTCGATATTTCTTCAATTAGTAAAATTACAGGTCCAAGCAGAATTTAAACAATTGTAGATAATACTTTTGCCTCGCCTTACTTTCAGAGGCCACTAAATCTAGGGGCGGATATAGTAACTCATTCTCTCACAAAATACATTGGTGGACACAGCGATGCAGTAGGCGGTTGTGTCATGTTAAATGATTCGGAATTAGAAGAGCGATTGAGATTTTTACAAAATGCAGTTGGTGCAATACTTTCTCCTTTCGATAGTTATCAAGTTTTAAAAGGTATTAAGACTTTATCACTCAGGATGCAAAAGCATGAAGAAAATGCAATAAAAGTTGTGGAATTTTTATCAAAACAGAAAAAAGTCAAGAAGATTTATTATCCTGGGCTTGCTTCTCATTCTGGATATGATATTGCTAAAAAACAAATGAGTGGGTTTGCTGGTATGGTTTCCTTTGAGTTATATGGTGGTATGAAGACAGTCATTAACTTTTTAGAATCACTGAAGCTTATTTCTGTTGCAGAAAGTCTGGGAGTTGCAGAGTCTTTGATAGAACATCCTGCCTCCATGACTCATGCATCGATACCCAAAGCGGATAGAGAAAAAATTGGGTTATCTGATACATTGATTCGTTTATCAGTTGGGATTGAAAATGTGGAGGATATAATTTCTGATTTAGGTCAGGCATTAACAGTAGTTTGATACTAGAATATTTCTCGTATCTTGCAAATATAGGCCAAAAAACAGATAATAACATCGATGAAGCCTCTGATTTTTTCCGGATCCTCAAATACTCACCTCGCTAACGAAATTGCAAAAGAGCTGAACCTTCATCTAGGAAAAGTTGAAATAGTTAGATTTGCAGATTCCGAATGTCGAGTTCGAATAGAAGAAGATGTCGAAGGTAAAGATGTATTTATTATTCAATCACTAGCAGATCCTGTAGATGAACATCTGATGGAGCTTCTTCTTATGGGAGATGCAGTAAAAAGAGGAGAGGCAAGAAAAATTATTGCAGTGCTTCCTTATCATGGTTACGCCAGACAAGATAGAGTGCATAGACCAGGGGAGAGTCTTTCCGCTCAGGTTGTAGCTAAAATAATTGAGTCGGTTGGAATTGATAAACTCATAACAGTTGAGCTTCACAACGAAACCATTTTAGGGTTTTTTAAGATTCCTGTAGTCCATTTGTCAGGACTATCTATTTTTCACAAAGCAGTAAGGGAATTGAAACAGGAAGTGGTAGTAATCACACCAGATGCGGGTGCATTAAAAAGATCTCAGAGATTTGCTGAAGGACTCGATGCTCCTTTGGCTTTAATTGAAAAAAAAAGAGATCTAAATACTCCCCATAAACTGATGTCAATGAGAGTGGTAGGCGATGTTCTAGATAAAATAGCATTAATTGTTGATGACGTAATCGTCACAGGCGGAACATTGGTGAATGCTGCGTACCTTCTGAAAGAGAAAGGAGCCAAAGAAGTAATAGCTGCAGCTACTCATGCAGATTTTGTAGGTGGAGCAGATAAAATATTAAAAGATAGTCCAGTTGATAAAATTTGGGTAACAGATACAATCAAAATACCCTCCGAAAAGTACTTTTCTAAGTTGAATGTTTTTCCAATTGCCCCAACTATCGCTGATTCCATGAAGAAAATGGTAAAATGACTTAATGAGGATACTTCCTAAGTCAATCATTCAGCTAATTGAGTCTTTTGAAAAATTACCTGGAATTGGTCCAAAGACTGCAAGTCGTTTGACGTTCTATTTACTGCATGTTCCTCAAATCAATCTAGATATTTTTGCCGATGCAATCAAAAATCTCAAAACCACGACTGTCTTTTGTTCTATCTGCGGTAATATTGGTGAAAACGATCCTTGTGTGATTTGTGAAAGTTCCGATAGGGATACAACAGTTGTTTGCGTTGTTGAGCAGCCTATTGATATATTATCAATTGAGAAAACTGGGAAATATAAAGGGGTTTATCATGTGCTTCATGGGGCTATTAACCCGCTTGCCAATATCGGTCCAGATGAGATTCGTATTTCTGAGCTTTTAAAAAGAGTGAAGAAAAATAATTTAAAAGAAGTTATTTTGGCTACTAATGCAAATATGGAAGGAGAAGCTACTGCAATGTATATTAATAGGGAATTCAAAATGCAAAATTCAAAATGCAGAATTACGAGGTTAGCTCATGGTTTGCCAGTTGGAGCTGATTTGGAATATGCAGATGAGGTGACACTATCGAGAGCACTGGAGGGGAGAAGAGAGTATTAGAAAATAATTCTCGAATAACTCTAATAAAACTCGAATGAACACGAATGACATTATTTAATATTCGAGTTTATTCACGAGAAATTCGAGTAATTCGTGAATTAAGCATATTGGATTAAGTTAAAACATTAGTTACATTATCTGTCTTATGCTAGAAAAGAAATTGTTACTCGAGCAACTAAAGAACGTGCCAGATCCGGAACTTGGTATTTCAATCGTGGATCTAGGCTTAGTTTATGACATAAAATCAGATGAGAAAGGAAAAGTAGATGTGACCATGACACTTACTACCATGGGTTGTCCACTATTTGATTTAATTGCTGACCCGGTCAAGAAGGAGCTTAAAAAGATAAAGGGAGTGAAAGAGGTATTTGTAGATTTAACATTTGATCCACCCTGGAGTCCTGAAAAAATGAGTGAAGAAGCCAAAGTTAAACTGGGATTCTTCTAACGGAGACTAATTAAAAAGTCAAAAGTTAAAAGTCAAAAGTGCAAGTAAAAAGTTAAAATTTTAAGATAACAATTTTGCATTTTGATTTTTGATTTTTAAATTTCTTTTCGTATGTCTAAGGTAAAAAAAATTATTTCATCAGTAATTTCCGAAGGAATTGAAGCAGTTAAAGATTCCGCTTCCCAGATTGGAGAAACTATAAATCCCACAAGTCTACTGGAATCTGCTATTGGTCCAAAACAGAAGAGTAGTGAATTCACTGACTATTTGAAAGGACTAGGACCACTTACTGATGAGGAACTAGAGAAAAAAAAGAAAGAGTATGAGGATCGTGAGAAGTCGGAGCTTGAGAAAGCAAGAAGTATTTTACGTCCTTCAGTTCCTGATCATATGCAATTGCCGCAAAAACCCCAGGAACTTCGTCCCTATGATCAGGCGGTTCGTGACGAAGAACAAAAGAAAGCATTGGCCGTTGAAGCGCAAAAGAAAAGTTCCGCTCAACCACTTACAGTTCCAAAAAGTAAACCAAAAGGAAGGTTTGGAATGCCAGTGAAACAAAAAGCAACAACTGAAGGACTGAAGAAGGATACGAGAATTGGATAACAGAAAGTACCACGAGAATCACGAGTACCACAAGTATCACAGGAAGGTAATTTCAGAGAGCTCGTGGTACCCGTGGTACCTTTGCTACCCGTGATACTTATACTTATGTTACGGCTCTATAACACCCTTACCCGCCAAATTGAAGATTTTAAGCCAACTAATCCTCCAAATGTAGGATTTTATTCCTGCGGTCCTACAGTTTATGATTATTCCCATATTGGTCATGCCAGAACCTATGTGTTTGCCGATATATTACAAAGAACATTGGAGTGTAACGGGTTTAAGGTTAAGCGTGTAATGAATATTACGGATGTTGGACACCTTACTTCAGACAGCGATACAGGTCAAGACAAGATGGAAAAAGGGGCAGCAAGAGAAAAAAAATCTGTTTGGGAAATAGCGAAATTTTACACTGATGATTTTTGGCAATTGCTATCTAAACTAAATATAAAAAAGCCTGAAATTGTATGCCGCGCCACAGACCATATTGGTTCTATGGTTGCCCTTATTGAAGAATTGGAGAAAAGATCTTTCACCTATAAAATAGATGACGGAATTTATTTTGATACATCAAAATTTCCGGAATACGGAATACTTACCGGTCAATCTTGGCAGGATTTACAAAAAACTCTTAAAGCAGGGGCAAGGGTAGAAGTTGTGGAAGGGAAAAAATATCCCACTGATTTTGCCTTGTGGAAATTGACTCAATCCGATGTAAAGCGCCAAATGGAGTGGGATTCACCTTGGGGCAAGGGATTTCCCGGTTGGCATATAGAGTGTTCTGCAATGAGTATGAAGTATTTGGGACAAACGATAGATATTCATAGCGGAGGTGTTGATCATATTTCAATTCATCATAGCAATGAAATTGCTCAAAGTGAAGCAGCGACCGGAGTTAAGTTTGTAAACTATTGGCTTCATGGAGAGCATCTACTAGTAGACGGTAACAAAATGAGTAAATCACAAGGCAATTTTTATCGAGTGGAAGATTTAGAAAAAAAGGGTTACCATCCTTTATCGTTACGCTATTTATTTCTCACAACGTCGTATCGCCAACAATTGAATTTCACTTTTAAAAGCCTTGATGCAGCACAAAGTGCTAGACACTCGTTGGTTGATCAAATTTCAAATATTAAATCGGCGGTAGCAAGACGAGAAAGAGTGAGTTTATCAGAGGAAAAATTAGATAAAATAGGCAGTTTACGGGACAAATTTATTGAATCAATTAATTATGATTTGAATACTGCAGAAGCTTTAAGCATAGTATGGTCAACACTGAAAAGTAACATTGCACCAGGCGATAAGCTTGAATTACTTTTATTATTCGACGAAGTATTGGGTTTGGGTATTGACAATATAACCGTCAAAGCAGAAGATAAAATACCTGAGGAAATTGTACTCTTAGGACAACAAAGAGAGAAATATAGAATCGAAAAAAAATGGGAAGAAGGAGATAAGATTAGAATTGAAATTGAAAAAAAAGGCTTTAGCATTGAAGATACCCCAAAAGGGTTTCAAATTAAAAGACATAAATAATCGTGTAAACATATGAGCAAATGGAATAGTTTACCAGCACAGCAGGTAGTAGAAAAAACCTTAGTGGCTTTAAAGGGAAATGGTATGGATGCTATGGTGGTTGAAAATGGGGCAATAGCCAAAGAAAAAGTTTTAGAACTTATTCCTGCCGGCTCTGAGGTTTTGAATATGACATCTGTGACATTGGATACGATCGGAGTATCAAATGAAATAAACGGATCAGGTAAATATAATTCTGTCCGAAATAAACTTTCCGGTATGGATAGAAAAACACAAAGACTTGAGATACAAAAACTAAGTACAGCACCAGAGTGGGTAGTTGGCAGTATTCATGCCGTTACTCAGGATGGACAAGTTTTAATAGCTTCAAATTCAGGCAGTCAGTTACCAGCCTACGTGTATGGTTCAGCTAATGTTATTTGGGTTGTTGGAGTACAAAAGATTGTGAAAAATATAGATCGCGGGATGAGAAGAATTCGAGATTATACATTTCGATTAGAAGATGAAAGGGCTAAGAAAGCATATGGTGTAGGGAGCGGTGTTAATAAGGTTTTAATTGTCAACAAAGAGATAATGCCTGGCAGAATTACAATGATTCTTGTTAAAGAAGTTCTGGGATTCTGATCAACTGGATTTTAAGTTTTTGGAGAGGAAATTCAAGGTTTTTGCCCAAGCATCGCGGGTTTCATTGGGAGCATAGCTTGCTCCCGTTGGATTGGCAAATGCATGTCCAACGCCGGGATAAATATATATTTGGTTTTCAATTCCCAGACTATCAAGAGCCGCGTCAAACTGTTTTACTGTATCAACTTTGATTGATTGATCTTGGTCACCAAATATTCCCAGTACCGGCCATTTAACAGTAGAAAGTTTTGCTTTATCAGTTACCAAATTTCCATAATAAATAACAGTTGCATCCAGTTGTTCTCCCGATAATGTCAATTGCATTGATTGGCCGCCACCAAAACACCAACCAAGTGAGGCTATTTTGGTAGCATTTTTATCTTTCAAAAATTTTACTGCCGATTTAAGATTATTTAAAGCTTCTTGCTGATTGAGCGCAGATGTAGCAGTTCTTGCTTCCTCCGGAGTTTGAGCAACACTGCCTTTAAATAAATCGACAGCCAATACTTGATAACCTTCTTTGGCAAGCTGCTGTGCAGTATCTTTAATCTGCTCATTTAGACCCCACCACTCATGAATCATGACCACACCAGGAAAACTGCCTTCTTCTTTGGGATATGCATAAAATCCTTTAACATCTTGAAAATATGTAACATTTTCTGTTGTAATTTCAGTGGCTTTATCGCTAACTAAAATTTCAGAATTGGTGGGTTGGGGAGTGGACTGAATTGATTTAGGACCTGGCTTTTTTAAAAATAATAAAGTTCCAGCTAATAGTACTATAATGACTGCACCTATTATTAAAGTCCTAGTATTCATTGATCGCGTTTATTATAACAAATAATTTGAAGATGACAATTGAAAATCCGAAACCCGTATTTTAAAACAATAAGTGACTATTAGTGACAATTAATGACTATCAGTGACCGATCTGTCACTTGTTGTCATTTATGGTCATAAGTTGTCATTTGTCGTATGCTCTCTGACAATTTATTCCTTTAAAAACTTGTCAAAAAACTCAATAG
>Ga0213870_1000452_pt1 | contig 19458 bp, 22 predicted proteins | sample WICALVC2017_Meta_FD_160119 | JGI IMG/M metagenome (GOLD analysis project Ga0213870, IMG submission 160119) | Freshwater microbial communities from subterranean cave lake in Wind Cave National Park, South Dakota, United States - WICALVC2017 | ecosystem: Environmental > Aquatic > Deep subsurface >... | reverse complement strand
TACACCTTAATTGAGCTTTTAGTCGTAATCGGAGTTCTAGGAATTTTAGCAGCAGGTCTTTTGGCAACTATTGATCCCTTGGAACAATTTAGAAAAGGTGCGGATTCAAACAGAAAAACTACTTCCTTAGAATTAGTAAACTCATTAACCCGATATTATGCCGTTCATGGAACATTTCCTTGGGATACAGTTTCAAACGGAGGAGCAAACTGTAATGGAGGAGTAGCCCCTGCGGCGACAAGAGTAAGCAACCTTACAGGTGCTTCAAGCTTTAGTGATTGTTTGACAAACTTGATTAACGAAGGAGAATTAAAATCTACTTTTGCTACGCAATACAGCGTGCTCAATAGACTATATATAACCGAAACCACGCCCAGCGGTTCGACGGCGAAAAGCGCTGCAGTATGTTATGATCCCGAATCCAAATCCGAATCAAAAAGACCCGAAACAGTGTATAGCCAGAATCCAAAAGGTGCAGCATGTGATCCCGCAACATCCTCTACATGTTATTGGTGCGCGCAGTAGTAATACTTCTTTTAGGATTAGCAGTTGGGAGTTTTCTTAATGTTCTAATTGATAGGATTCCCAAAAATCTTTCGATCCTTGGTAGGTCCCGCTGCGATCATTGCAAAAAGACACTTGAGGTAATTGATTTAGTTCCGGTTCTTTCTTACCTTTATCTTGGAGGCCGTTGCCACAATTGCCAAGAAAAAATAAATATTCGAAATCCTATTGTTGAACTCGTAACAGGAGCTCTTTTTGTTTTAACTTTTATTTATGTCTTCCCTACTTCATTAGCTCAGTACATTGAACTGGTATATGTACTTCTTATTATTTCTTCCCTAATAATAATATTTTTTATTGATCTTAAATATCAAATAATTCCTGACAAAATAGTTTATCCGATGATCGTCCTTTCGTTTATATACTTAATACTTAATACAAAATACTTAATACTTCCCCATTTGCTTTCCGGTTTTGGCGCATCCTCATTCTTTCTTCTTTTATATCTTGTAACGGCCGGGCGAGGGTTGGGTTTTGGAGACGTAAAACTTGCTTCTCTCCTGGGTTTATTTTTAGGATTTCCTAAGATACTTATTGCCATTTATCTTGCTTTCTTGACAGGCGCCGCTGCCTCCGTCATACTAATTTTATGGAGGAAAAAAGGCTTAAAAGACAAGATAGCCTTTGGACCCTTTTTAATAGCAGGAGGAATAATTGCTCTTTTCTTAGGAGACAAAATGGTTTCACGCTGGTTGAGCTTCTTATAGTAGTCGGGGTTCTTTCGATTATAGTTTCAGCAATTCTTCTTATATTAAATCCAATTGCGCAGTTTCAGAAAGGCAACGATGCAAAAAGAAAATCCGATCTTTCCCAGGTGCAAAAAGCTTTGGAAACTTACTATCAGGATAACGGAAGATATCCTCCTTACTCCGCCAGCCCTTCCTATAGAATTGTAAGGCTGGACGGGTCAACGGCAAACTGGGGACAGCAGTTTTCTCCTTACATGACTACTTTACCAAAAGATCCAAAAGGGAGCCAAACTTACGTTTATTTTTCAAGTTCAAACGGACAATCTTTTTGGCTTTATGCGTCTTTGGAACGATCAAACGATCCCCAAGCTTGCAACAGCGGGAATCCATGTGTTAGCTTAACAAGTAACAGCATTCTCGATAATTCTTGCGGCGGTATATGTAACTTTGCGGTGGCTAGTCCTAATGTAAGTCCGTAATATGAATTTCAAATTTCATCCATTCGACAAGCTCAGGACAAATTTCAAATTGACTAGGGGGTTTACTTTGGTTGAGCTTTTAATTGTCGTCGCGGTTATAGGCATTTTAGCTGCTCTTTTAACGGCAAATTATATAGGAGTCAGGCAAAGAGCAAGAGACGCGCAAAGAAAAGCCGATCTTAAACAAATTCAGTCGGCTTTGGAACTTTATAGAGCGGACCAAGGTTCTTATACAACAGTTCTTAGTAATTGCGGTACCTCTCTTAAAAGTACGGATTGCCAGAAATCAACTTATATGCGAACTGTTCCTCAAGACCCGCAAGGCGGAGCATATACCTACTCAAGTAATGGAACGACTTATTCAATAATTGCTTGTTTGGAGAATGCAAATGATCCTCAGAAGGACACTACAAACGTTGCCCCCTGTAACGGAACGACAAATTTCTCCACGACGGTTAATAACCCATAACGTGAATTTTAAATTTCATCCATTCGACAAGCTCAGGACAAATTTCAAATTGAACAAAGGGTTTACGGTAATTGAGATTGTTGTAGTATTTGCAATAACTGCGGTTTTAGCTACCATTGGAATTGCTTCTTTTGTAACATATAACCAAACACAAACCCTTGCTAATGCTGAATCCGAAGTCAGATCTACTCTAAATTTAGCAAAATCCCGTTCGATATCTCAGACAAAACCTCCGCAGTGCGCAACCCAGGTATTAAACGGCTATAGAATCAACATTTCTTTATCAAGCAGAAGTTATACTCTTGAGGCAATATGCAACGGACTTCCACAAAACCCTCAAACTAAAGTGCTTCATCCGGATCTTAGGTTTGATTCAGGAACAAATCCCTTAAGCTTCTTTTTTCCTGTAATTGTGGGAGGAGTTCAAATCCAAAACCAGGGCAGAATAGTTATTACAGGATACAATCAATCAAGAACCATTACAATTGATCCAACAGGAACAATAAGGTGAAATATCAAATAGACCAAAAGGGGCAGACGCTGATTGAAGTTTTAGTTGCGATGGCAACAGCGGTTGCGGTTATGTCGGCTATCGCTATTACTGTTGTAACATCTTTAAGCAATGTCGAATTCACCAAAAATCAAAACCTCGCGACTCAATACTCAAGGGAAGGCTTGGAAGTAGTTCGCCGCATAGCAAAATCAAACTGGAATAACTTTACTGCTCTCAATGCGATGAGTTACTGTTTAAAAAAAGGTGCAACAACAATAGACCCTGTGGCAGATCGTATGCCCCCAACAGGTTGCGGACAGAATATAGATATTTTTAGACGACAAATAGATATCGAACAAAACTCAACTTCTTGCGATTCAAATACGAATGCGAGAATTACATCTATTGTTTCCTGGTCGGATTCAAAATGCGGGGCGGCAAATGTATTTTGTCACGAGGTAAGACTTGATTCCTGCGTCGCCAATATTAATCCTGTCGGAGGAGTATGATAGTGAAAATATCAAATATCAAACATCAAATATCAAATTCCTGTAAGGGTTATACAATGATTGAGCTTTTGGCTGTAATGATAGTTATGGTTACAGTTGGTGTAATAGTGGCATCTATTTTAGTTTCTGCTTTGCGCGGTACGAGCAAAACTTCAGTTATTGAGGAGATAAGGAATAATGGAAACTTTACAATGGTTCAGATGGGAAAAATGATTAGTTTTGCCCAAAGTTTTTTGGGAGTTTCAACAGATAATGTAAATTATATAACCAACTGCACTGCTTCCCCTTCGCCGCAATATTACGTAAAAATAAAATCATTTGACGATAAAGAGACTATTTTTTCGTGCAATCCCTTGGGCAGTCCTCCCACAATTGCTTCAAACGGAGCATCGCTTATAGATACGAACAAAGTGAATTTGGATTCTTGTTATTTTACCTGTTCACAAATAAACATTTCGGAGCCGCCGGTAATAGGAATAAATTTTACTCTTTCTCAGAAGGGAACTTCGGGACTTTTTGAACAGAGGGCAACAATTCCCTTTGAAACCTCCGTTACAATGCGCAACCTCAACGAATAGCTCTTAAACTTGTTGACACGGCCAAGTTCAATTGGTACGCTAGGTATATATCCTGATATGCATAAAAACGCAGAACTTGGTCAGGTTCTTTTAATAGTTGTTTTGGTAATGGTTATATCCCTCACCGTTGGTCTTTCGGTTGCTTCTAAAAGCATAACCAGTCTTCGAACCTCTACCGAGGAATCAAATTCCCAAAAAGCCTTAGCTGCAGCAGAAGCAGGCGTTGAAAGAGCAATTAAAAGCAATCTCTCGATTGCAGAGGGTTCATTCCCTTCGAACAACACTAGCTATGAAACAAGCGTAACTCCTGTGCTTGGAGCGAGTTTTCAGCTTAATGCCGGTAACCCGATTTTGCAGGATGATGGAATAGATCTCTGGCTTTCAACCTACTCAACAAATCAATCCCAGCTTTACGGAAGTCCCTGGAGCGGAACGTTAACTATCCATTGGGGAAATACAGGAACCGGCTGTGAAAATGCAGCAATCGAGATAGCGCTTATTTCTGGTAATCCGGACAAAAATAATCCAATTATGACAAGATATGCCTTAGATCCATGCCAAGCAAGAAGCTCCAGTAACAGCTTTGACCCTGTTAACGTTTCCCAAAGAACCATTTCGGGGAAAACTTTTTACTATTCATACTCAATTAATGTGACTTCGGGCTTAATAGCAAGAATAATTCCTTTTTACACAAACACGACAATGGCTGTAACCGGAAGCACCGCTCTTCCTTCTCAGGGATCAACAATCGTTTCAACCGGAAGATCGGGCAATACAGAGAGAAAAGTAACCGTCTTTCAAGGTTATCCCGAAGTTCCTTCAGAGTATTTCCCGTACAATCTATTCTCACCATAAAATGAATCCCGTTAGAGATTTTTATTTATATTTAAGAGATGAATTTAAAATGAATTTACAATTATCTCTAACGGGATGAACAAAAAGCCATTTGGTCTTGATATCGGTGCTTCAACCATAAAGCTTGTATGGCTCCAAGAGATAAAAGAAGGCTTTATTCTTAAAAGCGCATACAAAACTGCCAGTCCTCTTAAAGGAATGCTGTCTGAGTCACCTTTAGATCAGGAAGAAATGGCACAGGCAATTCAAAGGTCAGTGGTTGAAGCAAAAATTACAAGTAAAATTGTCAATATTGCCGTGTCGGAAAGTCAGGTCTACGCCAAGGTTTTGGAAATGCCCCCTCTTTCCGATAGAGAGCTTCAGTCAGCCATTTACTATGAAGCGGAGCAATATATCCCAGTTCCTTTATCTAATGTTGCTTTAACATGGAGCGTTTTGGAAAAGCCTCAAAAGGGAGACTCCTCGGGTAAAATGAAAGTTTTAATGGTTGGAGCACCTAATCTTATTATAAATAAATATCAAAAAATACTTGGAATGGCAGGACTTGAAATAAATGCCTTAGAAACGGAGATTCTTTCGGCAATTAGAGCTTTGGTTCCCGACCCTAATTTTCCTCCTACCTTAATAGTAAGTATAGGTGCGGTGAGTACATCTTTTGCAATTGTTAGAGGAGGAATTATGATTTTTACATATTCCCAAGCAATAGGAGGGGGAGCAATAAGTAGGGCTATTGCAACAGACTTTGGATTTTCTAATGCCCAGGCAGAGGAATATAAAAAGCAATACGGGGTTTTAGATCAAACTCTTGGCGGAAAAATAAGCCGGGCAACAGAGCCAATACTCAATGCTATCCTGGAGGAAATAAAGAAATCTATAGTTTTTTATTCTCAAAAATACAAAGACTTGCCCATCGCGCAAATACTTCTCTGTGGCGGTACTGCAAGATTGCCGGGGATTGACGCTTTTTTCGCCAAAAACTCAGGCGTTGAGACTGTTATTGCAAATCCCTGGAAAGTACTCGCTCCTTCCGAAATTCCAAAAGAGGTTTTGGACTCCGCCCCGGACTACACAATAGCCGTAGGGTTAGCCATGAGGGAAAATGAATAGCGACATAAATTTAATCAAGCAAGAAGTAGGCAATGCTTCGGCGAAAAGACTGAAAATATTACGAGCTACATCGGTTGCTGTGGCGCTAGTTGTCGCAGTATCGTCTATTGTCCTCTTTGCCGCAACTAGGCAGAATTCGCTTGAGGGAGTTAAAGCCGAGCAAAATTCCATTTTGCAGAACATTACCTTACTTGGGGAAAAAGCGGCGAAACTTAATTTTTTAAACGATAGGGTAAGAAATATTGAAGGTATAATAAATGAGCGAAAAAATTATATATCAACTGTAGGCCTGGTTTTAGATGGAATGCCATCAAATGTTTCGACATCTTCTTTAACATTGGATAAAGAGAACATATTGCTTACAGTCTCTTCAAATTCTCTCTCAGGAATTAATGAATTCCTAAATAATACAATCGAATTTACCGAAGGAAAACATCTTCTTGGGGATTTAACTATAGAAAGCTTATCGGCTCAAGGTGGCCTTTATTCTCTAACATTAAAAGCAAAGCTATTATGACCCGTTCGGCAAGCTCAGGGTCATACTGAATGAAATTGAACGTATGAACAAGAAAATAAGCTTGGAAGGCTTAACGCTTAAATATTTATACGAAAAAAACAGAATTTATCTCCTGCCCTTGGGAGTCTTATTTGCCGGAATTATTCTTTTTCTGACAGTTACCTTGCCTTTGCTTGCGGAATTCCGAAATATTAATGATTTAATGGCAGTTGAAGAACAAAAGCTTTCAACTTTAAAAAATAACTACAACGTTTTATTAAATACTGATGAGGCGACTTTGGATTCTCAGCTTACTATAGCAACAGACGCGCTGCCTCCAGGAAAAAATTTTGCAAGCATCCTCACTGCTGTTTCAATCTCGGCCAATAAGGCAGGAGTTATTTTAGGAGATTATGAGTTTCAAGTTGGAGATCTGTCAAAAGGCATCCCTTCGGTAAAATACCCTTCTTTAGAGCTTGTTTTAACAGCTTCAGGAGGTGTTAGGTCCATTTTAAATTTTATTTCGCAAGTTTATAGTTCGGTACCACTAGCAGAAATTATAAACGTAGAAATGAATAATAACAGGTCGGTAGTCACAGTTAATTTTTACTACAAACCTCTTCCAGGTACTCCGCCTGTTTCTTCTCCGATTCAGCCACTTTCGTCACAGAACCTCTCAACTATTAACACTATTCTTACATGGAATAATGGAAGACTGGAAGGTGATATTATTCCTGTTGTATCATCCCCAAGCGCTGCTACTACTTCGCCTTTTTAAGAAGGTCCGGCCTTTCTTTTAGTGTAATTTTCAATGATTCTTTTTTTCTCCATTCCTCAATTTTCTTATGGTCTCCGGATAATAAAATCTTAGGTACGGCAAGGTTTTTAAAAGTTTGAGGTTTTGTATATTGCGGATGTTCTAAAAGCGGAGAAAAGGATTCATTTTCAACAACCCCCTTTTTTAGCGATCCTGTAAGGAGCCTTACAACAGAATCTGTTATTAACATCGCCGGAATTTCTCCTCCTGTTAAAATAAAATCTCCAATAGAAATTTTTTCATCGACAAATTTACTAACTCTTTCATCAATACCTTCGTAATGACCGCATACCAAAACTAAATGTTTTAATTTTGAATACTCTATCGCCTTTTTCTGGTCGTACTTTTTGCCGGAGGGAGTAAGTAAAACGACCTTTTCGCCCTTTTTCAAATTTAACTTGGAATTTGAAATAGCGCTGGATAAAACATCGACTCTTAAAACCATTCCCTTTCCTCCCCCGTAAGGCGTATCATCAACCATTTTATGACGTCCTATTCCAAAGTCTCGTATGTTAACAAGATTTATCTCAACCAATTTTTTATTGATAGATCTTTTTACAATCGAGGTGTCGAATGGTCCTTTAAACATTTCCGGGAAGAGGGTAAGGATTGTGATTTTCATGCTTCGAAGGGTCACACATTAGGGATTTTCGGAAAGTGAAATGAATATCTTTTTATTCTGTTTAATAGCCGGAATTTTAAGAACGTTTCTTATAGCTTTTATGACTTTTCCGTTTTTTCCAATTACTTTTCCCATATCTTCTTTTGCAACAGTCACGGTAAAATTCACTACTCCATTATTCTCGCTTTCTTCTACCTTTATTTTTTCGGGGTCATCAACTATCTTTGAAAGAATAAATTCTAATGCTTTTTTCATGATTTAAGAAGTTTGTCAATCGCAGGACTAGGCTTCGCACCTTTACTTACCCAGTAGTTAATCCTATCTTTATTTATTTCTTTAAAACCGTTCTTTCCTTTTATATACCAACCCAGATTTTCAACTGCCTTCCCATCGCGTCTTGAGCGCCGCTCAGACACAACTATCCTAAATTTTCTTTCTCCTTTTTTTCCTGTTCTTGATGATCTTATACTTAGCGACATAAATTTGATTTTAACATTTTACGCTTTCTTCTTCAAGGATAAAGCTAAGCTTGCAGCATTTTGTTCGGCTTGCTGTTTGCTTCTTCCCTCGCCTTTTGCAAGTAAATTCTTACCTGCGTAGACACCAATTGTAAATTTTTTGGCATGAGCCGGACCAACTGCTTCTAGTACCTTATAAACGGGGGAAACTTGATTTTGAGACTGAATTTTTTCCTGAAGTAAGCTTTTTGGATCTTTAAGACTTCTTGCTTTTATATGTTCATGAGCTTGCGGAAGAAGAATGACTTCAAGAAATTTTCTAACCTCTTCTATTCCCTGGTCAAGAAAGAGCGCTCCTATGAATGCTTCTAGTGTATTGGCAAGTATGCTTGGATTTTGTCTTCCACCAGACTCCTCTTCGCCTTTCGAGAGCACCAATCGTTCACCAAATCTTAGATTCTTGGCAATTGCGGCTAAACTGCTCGTATTAACAAGTAGAGAGCGTAAGTTTGTAAGCTTGCCCTCATTAAAATGAGTGAATTCATCAAATAAATGTTTAGAAACTATAAAAGATAATACTGCATCCCCTAGAAATTCCAATCTTTCATTAGAGGATATTCTTTCCTTTGTTTCATTAAGGTACGATCTATGAATAAAAGCCTGATCGAGTAATTTTTTATCTTTAATTTTTGGAATCATGTATTAAATTTCCTAAGGCCCCATTAATAAATCCTGGGCTTGTGTCTCCTCCATATTCTTTAGCAAGTTCAATAGCCTCATCAATAATAACTTTTGCAGGTTCCTTTTTTTCAATCATGAGTTCATAGACCGCCAGACGCAAAATTGCAAGATCAATTTTATTTATTTTATCAACCGGAAATTCGGGTGCTGCTTTTTCAATCTCTTTATCTATTAGGTCTTTTTTAGCAAAAATATTTTTCGCTTCGTCTCCTACCTTCTGGTTATGGAAATCTACTTTAAAAAGGTCTTCAACTATCTTTTGCCTTCTTATATGTCTTGGATCAAGAGGATTTTTCATTCGTTTTCTTAATGTTCAAAACTTGTTTGCCGGAATAATATCCGCAAGTCTTGCAGATTATATGAGGTAAAGTCGGACTTTTGCAGTTTGCGCACAAAATAACTTTAGGAGCTTCAAGCTTTATTGCATGTCTCCTTTTGCCCTGTCTTTGTCTTGAATGGCGCTTCTTAGGTTCCTGCGGCATAATCTTTGTATTTTACTTTATCCTCATCCTCCTTGCAATACTAATCGGGCGAGACTTCCCCAAGATTTAAGCTTTTTACCTTCTCTAATAGTTTAGGATATTTACTAAGTTTTGGGAAGATTAATTCTGCTTCTTTTCTGGTTTTTTCAATAAGGTCAAAGTCAGAAAAGCTTGCAACTTTAAGCTGTGGAATTCCATGTTGCATAGTTCCATACAAAGTTCCCGGGCCTCTTAATTTTAAATCCAGCTCCGCAAGCTCTGCGCCGTTATGCAAAGTCTCCAGAGATTTTAATCTGCTCTGAACATTTGGAGCACCCACTTCTGTAAATAAGAGACAATAAGATTGTTTTTCTCCTCTGCCTACCCTACCTCTTAATTGATGTAATTGAGCCAGTCCGAATCGCTCGCTTGCCTCGATAAGAATAATCGTTGCGTTTGGAAAATCAATCCCAACCTCAACGACCGGAGTTGCAACTAATATATCGATTTTTTTGTTTTTAAACTTTTGAAGCATCTCGTTTTTATCTTTGGATTTTAGTTTTCCATGAAGAATTCCCAGCTTGAGGGCAGGGAAAACATCATTTCTTAATCTGTCGAACTCTTTTGTAGCGGCTTTAACGGTAAGAATGTTTTCCGACTCTTCTATAAACGGACATATAATAAAAACCTGGTCCCCCTCAGCAACTTTCTTCTCTATCCATTTATATGCTCCTTCTCTTTTTTCTGGAGGTACGAGCCATGTTTTAACAATCTTTCTTCCTTTTGGCATCTCAGAAAGGAATGAAAGATCCAGATTTCCATAAAGTGTTAAGGCAACTGTTCTTGGGATTGGAGTTGCTGTCATTGTAAGCAAATTTACCATTTTTGCTTTTTTTCTTATCTGCGCCCTTTGGGTAACTCCAAAACGCTGTTGCTCATCAATTACAACCAGTCTTAAATTATCAAGATTTAATTTGACGAAAAGCAAAGCGTGTGTTCCTACAAAAATATCGGCTTTACCCCTTTTTGGCTTTTTGCTGCCGGTTACGAGTTCTACTTTTACTCTAAGTGGAGATAAGAGTTTGGAAATAGTTTTATAATGCTGCTCTGCAAGTATCTCAGTCGGCGCCATGATAATTGATTGAAATCCGTTGAGAAAAGACAAATACATAGCAATGGTTGCAACAACTGTCTTTCCGCTTCCAACTTCCCCTTGAAGCATTCTGTTCATAGGTTTTCTAGTTACAATGTCCGCAAAAATTTCATTCATTGCTTTCTTCTGGGAGTTTGTTAGCTCAAAAGAAAGTTTTTTTACAAAATCATCCACTTCTTTCCCATGTTTTATTAAGGAAAGCGGTTTATGAAACTCTTCTGCCTCCCAATCCTTCTTTTTAATAAGCGATGACAGGTGCATTAAAAGAAATTCGTCAAAAGCAAGTCTATTTTTCGCATTTTTTGCTAGATTATGCGAATCTGGAAAATGAATTTGTTCAATAGCTTGTACATAGCCTGTTAATCCAAGTTTATTCATTATTGAGTATGGAAGATACTCATTTAACTCTTTTTTATTTTCATTCAATATCTTATATATTTGCCGTCTTAGCCATTTTGAACTGACTCCTTTGGTTTCGGGATACACTGGAACAAGTCTTCCTGTATGTATGTTCTTTACGCCATAGGTTATTATTTCGTAGTCCGGAGATTTCATTATTAGTTTTTTATTATCTGGTTCGATCTTGCCGGAAAGGGAAACCTTATCTCCCGCATTTATTGTTTTTGGTATAAATGGCTGGCTAAACCAGATTATATTTATTTCCCCTGTTGAATCTTTAACTTTAGCTCTCTGAATTGTTCTAAAATGTCTTAAATAGTCGTTTTTTATAGATACAACTTCCCCTTGTACCGTAGCAATTTCCCCGGGCTGAAGATTAATTATTTTTGACACCAGGGTGTAATCGTCGTAGCGGAAAGGAAAATGATACAGAAAATCACCTACTTTTCTTATTCCTAACTTTTCGAGTCTCCCCGCATACATTTTGTATGTTCTGGACACGTCCGAAATTTTAACCTGAAGATCCATAAAGTTCTAATATAAGAAAAGAGGAATAACTGAAGTTGCAACCAAAGCTACAGTCGCTATTGTTACGATTGTAATCCAAATCCACTTTAATTTTTTATCTCTAAAAATATCCATTTAAGATTCTTTAAGGTTTATTTTTATGATTTTTCTTCCAGATTTGATTACCATACCTGGCTCAACTTTTTTATCAGCGCCGCCTGGCTTTATTTTCTCGCCATTAACTGATACGCCACCTTGTTCAACTAGTCTTTTTGCTTCAGATCTACTTATGCCGACCCAACCCTGAACAATATCCATTATAGTATTGTTAAAATTTTTAGGGGTGAACAGATTTACAGGTACATCTTTTTCAAAAGCTTCTTGAGCTTTGTGAGCCTCGTCGTGGCCGTTTAGTTGTTTTACAATTTCAAACGCCAGTTTTTTCTTATATATAATTGGATTTTTGCCAGCTTTAAGGCTTTCTGCAATTTGTCTGACCTGATCCATTTCTACGTCTGTTAAATATTCCATTCCTTTAACAATTACATCATCGGAAAGAGCCATAATTTTTGCGAAAAGATCAGGAGGCTTATCGGTTAGGCCAATAACATTACCTTCTGTCTTTCCTATTTTAACTCCGTGAGCGTCCGTTAAAAGGGGTGTTGTCATTACGAATTTGTCCCGCTTTTGCATTGCTTTAACCAAATGTCTTCCCATAAGCATATTGAAAGTCTGATCTGTTCCTCCAAGTTCAAGATCAACTTTCATAGCTACCGAATCATACGCTTGAAGTAGAGGATAAAGAAATTCTCGAATATTAACCTCTTGTCTTTTTTTTGCACGCTGACGGTATAAATCTCTTTCAGAAAGTTGAGACAAAGTAAAATGATTTGCAATATTAAGAAGTTCAACCAACGTTAGTTTATTAAGCCAGTCTCCGTTGAATAGGACTTCAACAGGGTTATCTCCTTTAAAACGGACTATTTTGCCAGCCTGTTTTATATAATCCAATGCGTTTTTGCGAAGCTGCTCGCGTGTAAAAAATTTCTTCCTTGCGTCAGTTTTTCCCGAAGGATCACCCGCTTGTCCTGTTCCATCGCCAATAACGAAAATAACATAATGGCCTAAATCCTGCCACTGTCTAAGCTTTCTTAGTCCAACCATGTGGCCAATGTGAAGTTGTGTTCCTGTGGGATCAAATCCTTGGTAGAGCCTAAGTTTTTTTCCGGAGCGCAGAACTTTTTCTAATTCTTCTTTGGATGGATAAATTTTTTCAACACCTCTTGTTAACAATTCCTCAATCTTGTCCATTATTTTTGAGTATATCATATGATATACTTTATATGTAGTTATGCTCGCTTACAGTAGCCGGAGACGTCGTTTTTCAACTTCCCGCATTTTTCTTGCCAGTAAACTAGCTCGTTTTGCTTTTTTTGCTCTTCTGGGAGGAATTGTTATTACAATTTTTCTTTTTATCTGGTATGGAAGAGACTTACCCACTCCAAGTAAGCTTTCTGCGAGTAATCTTTCACAGTCAACGCGAATATTAGATAGAAACGGCGTTGTTTTATATGATATTTACGGAGATCAAAACAGAACTTATGTTGAGCTTTCCGAGATTTCAAAATACTTACCACAGGCAACTATTGCAATTGAGGATAAGAATTTTTACAAAAACGAAGGATTCTCGATTACAGGACTGTTAAGAGGGTTACTAATTGACCCGATTTTGAGGCAAAGAGTTACGGGCGGTTCAACCATTACACAGCAGCTGGTAAAAAACGCCCTTTTAACATCGGAAAGGACAATACCAAGAAAAATAAAAGAATTTATTCTCGCAATTCAAGTTGACAGAACATACAGCAAGGATGAAATTTTAGAGTTATATTTAAACGTCGCTCCTTATGGAGGAACAAATGTAGGAGTTGAAACCGCATCCGAGCAGTATTTTGGGAAAAAAGCCCGCGACCTTAATCTAATAGAAGCGGCAGTTTTAGCCGGTATGCCGCAGAGACCTTCTTATTACTCCCCTTACGGCGAGTTTCCAAAGGCTTATGTTGAGAGAACAAAAGATGTCTTGCGAAGAATGAGGGAGGATGGGTATATATCCAAAGCTTTAGAGGAAGAGGCGGTAAGGCAGCTTCCCAATATTAAATTCTTGCCTATAAGCCAATCCATTAAATCTCCTCATTTTTCCTTCTATGTTAAGAATCTTTTGATTTCGGAGTTTGGAGAAGGACTGGTTGAGCACGGAGGGCTTCAGGTTACGACAACTTTAGATTACAAATTACAGGGAGAAGCTGAAAAAATTGTCGAAGAAGAGGTAGCCAGAGTTAGGAATTTAAAGGTAAGTAATGGAGCAAGCGTTGTTCTTAGTCCAAAAAACGGAGAAATCTTGGCAATGGTTGGAAGCAGAGATTTTTTTGCAACAGAATCCGCAACAACGGGAAGCGCAACATCTTTTGAAGGACAATTTAATGTTATTACTCAGGGGCAAAGACAGCCGGGCAGTGCTATAAAGCCCGTTATGTACGCAACCGCGCTTGAGGAGGGTTATACAGCAGCCTCTTTAATTATGGACATCAAAACAGTTTTTCCAAATCAAGGAGGTAAAGATTATATTCCGGAGAATTACACAAAAAGATATAGCGGTCCGGTACATATGAGATTTGCGCTAGGCTCCTCTCTCAATGTCCCGGCTGTTAAAATGCTTGCTCAAATTGGTATACAGGATATGTTAAAAGTTGCTTATAACTTAGGAATTTCAACATTTGCTCCGACTACTGAAAACATTAACAGATTTGGCCTTTCGCTAACTTTAGGAGGAGGAGAAGTAATTCCGCTTGAAATGGCAGCATCTTATACGGCTTTTGCAAACGGAGGAAAGAAAATGGAACCTGTTGCAATAACTAAAGTCGTCGATAGGGAAGGTAAAACTTTGTTTGAAAATAACAAAAATAAATCTCCGAGAAGCGTCTTATCCGAAGAGGTTGCTTTTATTATTTCCCACATGCTCTTTGATAATAACGCAAGGCTTTTAACTTTTGGGGAAAATAGTTTACTAAATATAGGAGGCAGGGCAATATCAGTTAAAACAGGTACAACAGATGACAGAAAAGATAACTGGGCTGTTGGATGGACACCTTCTGTTTTGGTTTTAGCATGGGTTGGAAATAACGATAATAGCGAAATGGGAGACGTAGCATCTGGTGTAACAGGAGCGACTCCTATTTGGAGAAGAACCATTTTAGAAGCTCTTGTAGGAAAAGCTGATGAAGAATTTGTAAAACCCGGGAATGTTATTGCTTTAACAATTGACGCTTATGGAGGCGGGTTACCCGTTAGTGATAAGCCCACAAGATCTGAATATTTTATAAAAGGGACCGAGCCCGTTGCACTAGCTTCTATTTACCAGGATTTAAGAGTTTCCAAAGCGGATAATAATAAACTTGCAAGTCAATCGGAAATAGAAAAGGGAGAGTACGACCTAAGAAGGTTTATCCTATTTAAGGAAAACGACCCAATCTCAGCGGATGGAAAAAATAGATGGCAGGAAGGAATAAGTAATTGGGTAAATGAAACTTTTAAAGACGACCCTCTCTATCATCCGCCAAGCGAGACATCAACAAGAGTTATAACCCCGTCCCCAACGCCTGCACCGTAAGTTATTTTAAATTGGCGCTAAACTTTTCTTTTAAGGATTTGATTACTTTTTCTCTTATTTCGGAAACTTCTTTTGTTGTTAAATTTTTATTTGGATCTTGATAAACAATATGAAAAGTTCGAGTGTCAGCAAATTGATCTAAAAGTGAGACTTCAACAATTAGACTACTCTTTGATTGTATTTCATGAATTATTTCCGAGGTTTCAACGCTTTCAGAAACCGCAAGCGCTAAGTCTTCAATAACAGGTGGATATTTAGCAATAGGTTTATATTTTTTCGCCGAAGCTGCATGTTTTATTAGAGCTTGAAAATTTAATTCAAAGTCAATTAGATTGTTATCCAAAACCTCTATTTCTCCAACATACTCTTTGTTGATATATATCGATGCGCCCACTACAGATTTTTGAGATTTTTTAAACACTCCTTGCATTCCTAGATCATTAAATAACTGCTCAATGATTCCTTTAACTTCATAGAAAGAAGCGTTTTCCTTTTTTACAATTCCTGCCAAAGTTATAATCTCATTCGGCAAGTCATCTCCTCTTTTATGATATATATTTGCCAATTCAAAAGTTTTTACTTCGTCATAAGCTTTATTCTCGTTTACAACTTTAAGCAAACTTGGGACAAGCGTTCTTCTCATAAAAACCAAATCCTCATTTAGGGGATTCTGTATTTTTACCGCATCACTTTCAGTCCCTTCATATAAATCTTTAGAAACCATAGAATATGTATAAGCTTCGGTGAATCCCCAATACTTAAGTGAGTTTTTTACTTTTTCTTCCCAAAAAAATGAGTTTGTATATTTTGATGCTATTGAACTTTCAACTTTGGGTAAAATGCTCGGAAGCTTATGGTATCCATAAATTCTTGCAACCTCTTCTATAATGTCTTCTTCTATTTCAATATCTTGGATTCTATCGGTCGGGACAGAAATTTCAAGGAGATTATTCTTTTTTGAGACTTGGAAATTTAGCTTTGTTAGAATGTTTTTTATTTCACTATCTGAAATTTCTACACCCAGAACTTGAGATATTTTTTCCGAGGAAACTAAAATTTTCCTTTCTTTAGCTTTGTTTGGATAGATATCATAAATCGGAGATAAGACTTTACCGTCTGCAATTTGTTCATACAATTCTATTCCACGAAGCAGTGTTTCATATGCTTTTTCGGGGTCAACTCCCTTCTCGTTTAATACAGCAGCTTCGCTTCGAATCCCTAAGGCAAGCGAGGTTTTTCTTATTCTTTGCGGATCATTATTGTCTATGAAAAATAGAATTCTTTTTGTATTTTCCGTTACAACACTATTCTCAAGCCCCATAATTCCTAAGAGATCAATAATATTCCCTTCTCCATCGTCTGCAACAATATCCTCTCCGGGAAGAACGTAGTCTTTTCCATCCAAAGTTTTTATTTTCTCTCCCCCTGAAGACTCCCTAATGACTATTGTTTTTGTCGGCAATCTGTCAAAATCAAAAACATGAGCAGGATGGCCTATCTCTCTCATTATATAGTTTGTAACATCAATCAGGTTATTTAAACTTCGTATCCCCGATGCTTCAAGTCTGTCCTTAATAAACTTTGGTGAATCTTTAACGTTAACAGAAAGAACAACAGCGCAAATTCTGTTTACAATTTTCGGGTTATTTTTAATGCTAATATTTTCCTCTGTTCCGGCAGCTGGTTTATTGAACTTAGGAGGTAAATATTTTGCCGATTTTCCAAATTGAGAAAAAGAAGCAAAGGCTTCTTTAGCAACTCCCAAAACAGACATCAAGTCAACCCTGTTTGTAGTAACTTCTATGTCGTAAAGAAAATCATTGCCAATTTTTTTAACCCTTTCAACAGAAGCAGAAGTTAAAGAAAGCATTTCTTTAACTTCTTTTGGAGTCGCCGGTGTCTTTAAAAATTCTCTAAAATGTGAATCAAGTATTTTAATATTCATTAGAATTGATTTAAGAACTCAAGCTTGTTGGAGTAAAGCAGTCTTAAATCATCTATTTCTATTCCCTCTTTCATCATAAGCACCCTCTCAACTCCCCAGCCAAATGCAAACCCCGTGTATTTTTTAGAATCTATCTTACCTGCTTTTAAAACATTTGGATGAACCATTCCCGCGCCTCCCAATTCGAGCCAGCCTTCTTTGCACAACTTGCACCCGCGGCCGTTACATACTCCGCAGGAGACATCTACTTCAAAAGAAGGTTCGGTAAACTGAAAGTGGTAAGGTCTGATTCGAGATTGCCTTTTTTCCCCAAAGTAAGAGCGGACAAAATAGTCCAATGTTCCCTTTAAATTAACTATTGATATATCCCTTGCTATTACCAATCCTTCAAATTGGTGAAACATGGGAGTATGCGATACATCGGATTGTCTTCTATAACATTTTGCAATATTAAGCATCTTTATAGGAGGGCGGGAATGTTCCATCTCGCGGATTTGACCCGAAGAGGTATGGGGTGTTAAAAGCATTTTGCCATATTTTTTATTTTCCGGTGCATCTATAAAAAATGTTTCCCAGTCATCCCTAGCAGGATGATTCTGCGGAAAATTTAAAGCGGTAAAAGCATACCAGTCCCACTCAACTTCCGGATACCTTACTCTTTGGAATCCTATTTTTTTAAAGATATCTGTAATCTCGGAAATCGCCTGGGTTATTAAATGTAAGTGTCCCAAAGGAGGCAAAATTCCGGGGTTTGTTACGTCGATTTTCTCTCTTCTTGCTTTAGTTTTTAAATTCTTAAGTTCTGATTCCTTGTTTTTGATCGCTTGTTCAATCGTATTTTTTACTTCGTTTGCCAAAAGCCCGATTTCCGGCCTTTTCTCACTCGGCAGTTTAGAAATGCTTTTTATAAGAAGAGTTAATTTTCCGCTTCTTCCTAAAAACTGAAGCTTTAAATCTTCTAATTCCTCCAAAGTTTCCGTTTCTAAAATAAAAGAAATCGCGGTATTTTTGCTACTTATTAGTTCCTCTTCCATATATAAAGGATATCACATTCCGGGGAATTTTAGGCGGTTTTTACTTGATTAACAATCTTCTTGAATGTTTCCATGTCGTTTTGGATAAGATCATTCAAGATTTTTCTATCAAGTTCAATTTTTGATTTTTTGAGCTTGTTCATAAAGTTACTGTATGACATTCCTTCTTGTTTTGCCGCCTCCCCAATTCGTAAAATCCAAAGTTTTCGCATATCTCTCTTTCTAAGCTTTCTTCCATGGTAGGAGTATGCGTCTGCATGAAGCCTTGCTTCTTTAGCAACCTTAACCAATCTACTTTTTGTTCCGCGAAAACCGCGAGTTAATTTAAGTAGTTTCTTATGTTTCCTTCTTGACACTAATCCTCTTTTAACGCGTGCCATCTTTCCTAAGAACTCCTTTCTGAAATTTCTCCTTTAAGAACTTTCCGAAATTTCGATAAGACATTGTTGCGGATCGCTCCGAATGTGTTTCTCTAAAATTTATATTTCTTCTTTTCATCTTCCCAACATCTTCTTTATATTTTTTGCAAACTTACCTTTAAGAACTCCAGGTTCTTTTTGGCGTCTTAGTCTGCTTTTGCTTTTTTTAAGCTTCAAATGGCTTTTATACTGGTGGGAAAATAAGACTTTACCGGTTTTTGTAACCTTAAATCTTCTACTTATTGATCTCTTTATCTTTTTTTTCATCTTTTACTTTCTTATGTTTTTCGGGCGATAAAATAGATATTAATTGCCTGCCTTCAAAGTGTCTCTCTTTTTCAACTTTTGAAACGTTACTAACTTCCTCTATAACTTTTTGTAAAACTTGTTCTCCGAATTCCGGATGAACTATTTGTCTTCCCGAAAATTTAACGACCAGTCGCACCTTTTGGCCCTCTGTTAAAAATTCTCGCGACCTTTTTATAGACACCTGTAAATCGTGGTCGTCCATAAAAGGTCCAAGTCTAACCTCCTTAGTTTGAGAAACCTTGGCTCTTTTTTTCTCCTCTTTCTTCTTCTTTTCCTGCTGATACAAAAACTTGTTAAAATCTACAATCTTTGCAACAGGAGGTTTGGCAAGCGGCGCTATTTCGACCAAATCCAAACCTTGCGACCTTGCCTTACTAAGCGCTTCATATTTGCTTAAGACTCCTATCTGTTTTCCTTCGCCATCTAAAACACGAAGTTCCGAAGCAAAGATCCGATCGTTTGTCCTGTAAAAAATTTTTTGCTGTCTTGGTTTAAATCTTTTTATCAATTTGATCTACCAGCACTTTAATAAATTCGGAAACCTTCTTGTTTCCCAGAACTTTGCCTTCCCTGGTTCTAACCGAAACGCTTTTAGCCTCGATTTCTTTATCGCCTATTATAGCTATATAGGGTACTCTTTGTAAAGTAGCCTTCCTGATTTTGGATTGCATAGTTTCCGACCTATCGTCT
>Ga0213870_1000451_pt1 | contig 19479 bp, 18 predicted proteins | sample WICALVC2017_Meta_FD_160119 | JGI IMG/M metagenome (GOLD analysis project Ga0213870, IMG submission 160119) | Freshwater microbial communities from subterranean cave lake in Wind Cave National Park, South Dakota, United States - WICALVC2017 | ecosystem: Environmental > Aquatic > Deep subsurface >... | reverse complement strand
TTCCAAGGTGGTACTCAAGGCAGGCCTTTTTTGGAAGCGACTTGCAAATTCGTATCTTGAAGGTCTTTCGCAAAGAGCCAATCGTGAGCAATTTTGAGCTCCCTTGTGTGAATGGCCCAAATATCCTACCTGAACCTAAAAACTTGCCAGTTCTTGTACGGCGTGCAACCAAGAGCCGTGGATACTCTTCATCTGTAATTCTAAGATAGGTGTATCGCTGCTGGTCTTTTAGCTCGATATTAAAAATCGGTCTGTATCGCTTTATCATGTTTGCCTCAAGCAAAAACGCTTCTCGCTCATTATCTGTTAAGACAAATTCAATATCTGAAATGTTTTCAACTAGTTTTTGTGTCTTATAGTTTTGATTTTTTAAAAAATATGACTTTACACGGTTTTTGAGATTTTTTGCCTTTCCAATATAGATTATCTTTCCAGCATCGTCTTTCATCAAATAGATTCCAGGCTGACTTGGTATGTTTATTTTAGAAATATCGACAGTCATCTTTTCATAAACTTTTTGAGATGCTGTCCTGTGTAGCTTTTTGGATTGTTTGCAATTTGTTCTGGTGTGCCTATGGCAACAACTTGCCCTCCATTGTCGCCTCCCTCTGGTCCTAAATCAATAATCCAGTCAGAATTTTTTATCACATCCAAGTTGTGCTCAATTACAATTACAGTATTTCCCAAGTTTACTAGTCTATTTAGTACATCAAGCAATTTTTGAACATCTGCAAAGTGAAGTCCTGTTGTCGGCTCGTCCAAAATATAGAGCGTTTTCCCAGTTCCTTTCTTAGATAATTCTGATGCAAGCTTTACTCGCTGAGCTTCACCACCAGATAGTGTAGTTGATGATTGACCAAGTTTTATGTATCCTAAACCAACATCAAAAACTGTCTGGAGCTTTCGCTTTATTGCAGGAATATTTTCAAAAAACTGCAAAGCCTCATACGCTGTCATCTCTAAAACATCAGCGATGTTTTTTCCCTTGTATAATACAGAGAGTGTTTCAGAATTGTATCTTTTTCCCTTGCACTCATCACATCTAACATAAACATCTGATAGAAACTGCATCTCAATTTTTTTTACACCGTCACCCTCACATGCAAAACAGCGGCCATCTTGTACGTTAAATGAAAACTGGCCTGGGGCATATCCACGCTCCTTTGAGGTTTCTGTATTTGCGTATAGTTCGCGAATGGGCGTAAATGCACCAATATAGGTGGCAGGATTTGAGCGTGGGGTCCTTCCTATGGGGGATTGATCAATGGCTATGACTTTGTCGATGTTCTCAATGCCTTCGATTTTGCCATGCTTTCCTGGGCGCTCATTTGACTTGTAAAAGTGAGCAGAGAGTGCTTTTAGCAGAATTTCATTTGTCAGAGTGGACTTGCCAGAGCCTGAGACTCCGGTAATTGTGATAAAAAGCCCTAGTGGAAACTCTACATTGATATTTTTGAGGTTGTTTTCAGAGGCACCTATTACAACCAGTTTGCCTTTTTGCGTTCGTTTTTTGTTTTCAAGTTTTATGAGTGATTTATCTTTTAGATAAGTGCCTGTAATTGATTGATGTCCATTTAGGATTTGGTCTATAGTTCCTTCAAATACCACATATCCTCCATGCACACCTGCACCAGGACCTAGGTCAACAATCCAGTCAGAATTTCGAATGACTTCTTCATCGTGTTCTACAACAATTACCGTATTTCCCAAATCACGAAGCTTTGTCAGTGTTTTTATCAGTCTCTGATTGTCTCTTTGATGCAATCCAATTGTTGGCTCATCAAGTACATACAGAACTCCTGTAAGATTTGAGCCAATTTGTGTTGCAAGACGTATTCGCTGCGATTCTCCTCCAGACAGAGTTGAGCTCAGACGATTTAATGTAAGATAATTTAATCCAACATTTTTTAGAAACTCCAATCGTTCCTTTATTTCCTTTAGTACGTCTCGTGCGATATATTGTTCTGTCTCTGTTAGCTTTAGTTTGTTAAAGAATTCATAGCACGCGTCAATTGATAGATCACAAACATCCATTATGTTCATTGAATTTATCTTGACAGCAAGAGCTTCAGGCTTTAGCTTTCTTCCGTTACAACCATTGCATGGAGTATCGCGCATAAACTGTTTTAGCCATTCTCTTTTTGCCTCAGAGTCTGTTTCCATAAAGACTCGTTGCAAGTTTTCTAGCACTCCTTCAAATGCATCAGTATATTCCCAAGACGAGTCACTTGACTTTGATTCGTATCTAAAGCGAATCCTCTGGTCTGTTCCATAAAGAATTATTCTGAGCTGTTTTGGTGTTATCTTGTTAATTGGAGTCATTAGATTAAATCCAAACTCTTTTCCAACATGCTGCAGCGCTTGCTTTCTAAATGAGGAAAATCTGCCGCTCCATGGAACTATGGCCCCATCAAGTATTGATTTTGACTTGTCAGGTATTACTAAATCAGGGTCAAATTCAATTTTGACGCCAAGCCCATTGCAGGCCTTGCAGGAGCCAAAAGGCGAGTTAAAAGAAAACGTTCTAGGCTCAAGCTCCCCTATTGTGATGCCACAATACGGGCATGCGTTATTTTGAGAAAATATCTTGTCTTGGCTCTCATCTGATACTAGAACCGAGCCTTTTGCAGCCTTGAGTGCAGTCTGGATTGCCTCAAAAAGCCTGCTTTTCTCAGATTTTGCAACACTGATTCTGTCTACGACAATTTCGATATTGTGCCACTTTTGTCTGTCAAGTGTTGGTGTTTCATCAATCTGTGTTATTTGTCCATCCAAACGAACCCTAGAGTATCCATCTTTTTTTATCTGCTCAAAGAGTTTTTCATACGTTCCTTTTTTTCGTTGTATTATAGGTGCCAAAACAAGAATTTTTTTTCCATCAAAATCACGTAAGATAGAATCACAAATTGATTCAACTGACTGGTTTGAGATTTTTCGTCCACAGTTTGTACAGTGTGGAATTCCAATTCTTGCATAAAGCAGTCTTAGATAATCATAGATCTCAGTTGTAGTGCCAACAGTTGAGCGTGGATTTTTGCTTGTAGTTTTTTGCTGAATTGATATTGCTGGTGATAACCCTTCAATTGAATCAACATCAGGTTTATCCATCATTTCCAAAAACTGTCTTGCGTATGCAGACAATGACTCTACATAACGCCTTTGTCCTTCTGCATAAATTGTATCAAAGGCAAGTGTTGACTTGCCAGAACCTGAGAGTCCGCTAATTACTACCAGATTGTTTTTTGGGATATCAAGATCAATGTTTTTTAGATTGTGGTGTCTTGCTCCACGAATTTTTAATTTAGCGTTCATTTTTCTTTTCTAACTCCTTTTGCACTCGCCTTATTTTTTCCCTACACTCAATTGCTCGCTCAAAATCCAAGTTCTCTGCAAACTTTTTCATCTCAGCTTCAGTCTCAATCATTTCCTCTACAAGGTCATGGCCTGACTTGTGTTTTATATCATCAAGTGTTGCAACTTGTGCAGGAATTGATTTTATGATAGTTTTTGGTGTGATGTTTCGCTCTTTGTTATACTCTAACTGCTTTTTTCGACGTCTATTTGTCTCAGAGATTGCCGTCTTCATTGATTGGGTCATAATGTCTGCATACATGATTACAGCACCTTCGACATTTCGTGCTGCCCTGCCAAATGTCTGAATTAGGCTCGTTGTATTGCGCAAAAACCCTTCCTTGTCAGCGTCTAGTATGGCTACAAATGAGACTTCGGGTATGTCAAGACCTTCTCTTAAGAGGTTTATTCCAACAAGAACATCAAACTCGCCCAGTCTTAGCTGTCTGATTAGTTCTGTACGTTGCAGGCCTTCAATCTCTGAGTGTAGATAGCGAACCCTGATCTGTTTTTTTGACAAGTATTCTGCTAAATCTTCTGCCATTCGTTTTGTCAGTGTTGTTACTAACACTCGTTGGTTTTTTTCAGCTCTTTTTTTAATTTCAACAATCAAATCATCCATCTGATTTTTTGTTGGCCTTGTCTCAACTATTGGGTCTACAAGTCCTGTTGGTCTGACAAGCTGCTCTGCAATCTGAAATGATTTTTTTCTTTCATATTCAGATGGGGTTGCAGAAACAAAAATGCAATTTTTTATGTATCCTTCAAACTCTTCAAATTTTAGTGGTCTGTTATCATATGCACTTGGCAGCCTAAACCCATAGTCTATAAGCTCTCTTTTTCGTGAATGGTCTCCCTTGTACATTCCATGAAGCTGTGGGAGTGTGACATGTGATTCATCAATTACAAGCAAAAAGTCATTTCCAAAAAAATCAAGAAGGCAAAATGCTTTCTCGCCAGGCTTTCTTCCATCAAAATGTCTTGAATAATTTTCAATGCCAGAACAATATCCAAGCTCTTCGATCATCTCAAGATCAAACTTTGTTCTCATCTCTAGTCTTTGTCGTTCAAGCTCGTTTAGCTGGGGGAGTCTTTGCTTTAGCTCTTCTTTGATTGATGTAACTGCCTTTTCTCTAACGTCTTTTGCAACAAGATAGTGCTTTGCAGGAAATATTTTGATAGACGAGATCTTTTGCTTTTCTTTTAGTGTTATAGGATCACAAATTGATATTTTTTCTACATCGTCGCCAAATAAGGAGATTCTAATTATATCATCAGAGTATGCAGGTATTATGTCAACTGTGTCGCCTTTTACACGGAAATTACCAGGCACAAGCTCCATCTCATTGCGCTCATATCGTGCATTGACTAGCTTTTTTATTAGATTTGCACGCTCAATTTTGTCTCCTTGTGAGACAGTAATTGACATTTCTTCCCAATCTTGAGGTGAGCCAAGCGAGTAAATGCATGATACTGTGGCAACTATTATTGTAGGCTTGCCTGAAAGCAGCATGGCAGTTGCCTCTAATCTCATTTTTTCAATTTTTTCATTAATTTGAGTATCTTTTTCTATGTAAGTGTCTGTTTGTGGAATGTAACTTTCAGGTTGATAATAATCATAATAGCTAACAAAATATCCGACATTATTTTTTGGGAAAAATTGTTTTAGCTCCGAATAAAGCTGTGCAGCAAGTGTCTTGTTATGTGAGATTACAAGTGTGTTTTTTCCAGTTCTTTGTATAACATTTGCAATAGCAAATGTCTTGCCACTACCTGTTACGCCCAAAAGCGTTTGGACTTTGTTTTGTCTTACTCCTCTAACTAACGCATCTATTGCCTGAGGCTGATCTCCTGTTGGATTGTAATCTGATACTAACTGAAAACCTGATACTTGTTGCACTAAGCAAAATATTTAAAAACTGAATTTAAAGCAATGGTAATTCTGAAAGTCTGTTTTAGAATTATCTTATAATGTTTTTGCAATTCTGATTGTAGTTAAATATGATAACGATCTAAATTTTAGCTCAATTCTGCTTCTAAAGGAATGCAAGCATTATCGAAAGTAAAAAGTGTTAAGTATTTGCAAAAGTATGATACTATATGTGCGAAACACTAGATGAAATTCATGAAGCACAACTTGCAGCTTTGCTAGCTAAAATGCGAAAAGAGGCAAAAGTAAAACAAGAAAAACCAATTGAAGTAGTAGCTAACTAAAAACAGCTAATCCAATTGTCGACGCATATAGCTAGCTTCTGCTTTTCTAATCTTTATAGACTCTGCAACATCTTGTGTCATGTCAATTAAATCATGAAGCTGCAGATTTGGAATTATTTCATCGTCTTTTTGTTGTTTGATTTCAAACTCAATGCCTGAGAGTACCTCCACATTTTCATCAATAATTTTAAAACACTCAGCTAGATACTCTTCAATCTTTTTGTCTTCCATTAGTTATACTCGCAATTTCACTCATGTAAAATAATTTCGAAGAAGGCACTCTTTACTATTTGCAATCCTTTATTTTACAACGACTCTACCAGGAGGGTTCCTCTGTCATCCTGATGCCATTATCTATTACTTCAAAACCCATTGTCTTTAAGGTCTCTTTTGCAGTCTTTGAGTTGCGCTCAAGAATCTGTTGTGCCAACTTTATTCGCTCATTTTTTTGGATGTGTTGTCCTATCTTGTATTTTCCTTTCATCGATTCAGGTATTACTTTGATAATTACTACTTCATCTACAACTTCCATCTCAGCTTTGATTGGATCATAGCCACCTTCTGGTTGGTATTTTTTCATCAAACCATTTAGCGCAATTGTTTTTTCATTTCTATCCTCTACTAATACTCCTCTGCCTTTGATTACAACACTAATGTAAAGCGTATCAGCTTGTGATGCATCTGTTGGATGTGTAAAATATGATGGCAAAAATTCCAAGCTTCTATCTACTTCAAAGCCTACCTTGCCATTGCGTCTGATATTGTCTAGTTTTTCACCTCTTGTATGAGAATGCATGTATATTGAATCATTTAAAAACACAAAATTCATCGGAATAATCTGAGGATAGCCGTTTCCATCAATACTGCAGATCCTTCCAGTATGTTCCTGATTTAAAAACTCGGCAATCTTTTCCTTTGATTTTATCTCTAATCGTCCTAATAGCTGCATCTAGTCTTGATTCCTTTTGAAATACTATTAAATCTAAAACTAGCTTGTTTATAGGCCCTTGAAAAAGGTCCTGCTAGCTTCTGATTTTTCTCTTAGATATGGCATTACATCGCTTGCAAATTTATCAATTGATCCAAAATAGTTTTTGCCCCAAAATCTAATTATAAAATGATTAACGCCTGCTTTCATAAAACGCTCAAATATTGGAATTACATCATCTGGTGTTCCAACAGCAGTTGAGGATCGTGCTATAGGGTCAGGTATTGTTTTTGCAGCCTCACGCATCTTTACAATCCATTCCTGATTTGACATGGAATATTCTGTAAAGTATTTTTTAAAATCAAATCCTTCAATTTCTTTCAAGTTGTGAACACGTAAAACTTCGGGCTTGAATAAACTAACCTTTACGGCTTCTTTCATTTTTGCCCATGATTCTTCAGCATCATCAGAAAAGTATACATCAATGTCTAGTGCAAAGTTAAAATCTTTAGCATCTCGGTCGTTTTCACTCATCGATTTTTTAATAACTGCTGCATGATCCTCAAAAAGTTCAGGCGTATAACCAATTGGAATCCAACCATCTCCATATTTTCCTGTAAGCTCAAGTGTTCGCTGGCCTCCAGCTGCCATGTATATTGGCAGATATGGTTTTCTAATCGGCTTTGCCTGAAGACAGGCATCTTCTAACTTGTAGTATTTTCCTTCATAGCTGACTCTATTGTCAGGTGTGGAATTAAAAAGCAATTTTATGACCTGAATTTGTTCTTCCCATTTTGAAACTGGTTTTTCAAATGGAATGCAAAATTCTTTTAGATTCTGTGCCTCACCTGCCCCAATGCCTAGTGTAGCCCTTCCCTTTGATACTCTGTCCAAAGTAATTGTAGCTAGGGCAATGTTTGATGGATGTCTACGTATTGCATCAGTAACACATGTGCCAAGCTCGACATTGTTTGTTGTTGCAGCAATCGCAGATAGCATAACCCAGGGGTCAAGAACCACAGCATTTTTCCATTGTGGAACATTTGTGTGGTCCATATACCATATCGAATCATATCCTGTCCTATCAGCTAAAAGACACGCAGTTAAGATTTGGTCTTCAGTGTATCCAGCTCTTGCGACATTAAGACCATTTTGAATTCCAAACTTTAAGAGCGCCATGATTCTATCAGTTAGGGTATTTTTTGACGTTATTAAAGTCTAGGAAGTTTTATGAATTTCGTACTTGATAAAAAATCAAAAAATGTTTTTGGAATTTACAGGTTTCCTGTTTTGATGTCATTTAGACATTTCATTATGTCTTCTTTTGTTACTGAAATAGGATTTGGGTCTAGGTGTCCTCTGTCTGTCAGTACAGTTTCTGCTGCCACGTCAACTGGTGTCTTGAGGTCTAGTTTCTCAAAACCAAGCTTCTTTACTATTTCTTTGAATCTTTCATAGAAAATTGATTTGTTGAATTTGTGTGCAACAGTAGTGCATGATGAAAGTGAATATCCATGTGGTACTCCTTCATTTGAAAAGACATACGATAATGCATGTCCAAGTGTTGTAGAACAATTACCAAAGCCCATGCCTGATAGCATTGAGCCATAAGGATAGTTTTCTGGCTTGTCATTAATTATGGCATCATACAAGACATCAAATGCCTCTTTACACAATGTTCTTGTGAATTCATTTCCTAGCTTGCTATCATAGCCTTCTGTTGCCTGTGCACAGGCATCACAGACAGAATTTTTGATAATTTGTTCTGGGGTTCCGTCCATAAAGTAGGAATCAACTACTGCCATATCTGCAAGGAATTTGTCCTCGCGCAACAACTTCTTTTTTCCATCAAATTTTAAAACGCAATACGTTGTCATTTCAGCTCCTGTGCCAAATGTGGTTGGGATCAAAATCTTTTGCTTGCCCATTTCTGATGAGGCATATTTTACAACATCCATCGAACTTCCGCCTCCAAGACCAATCAATACAGATGGGTTCTTGTCTTTGAACTCTGCAATCACAGTCTTTACGTCATCAATTGATGGCTCTGGGGTAACTTTGTCAAATAACATGTAGTCTTTAATTCCCATTTTGCCTAGCCATTTTCCTGAAATTGGTGGAGGCGCAGTTGTTACAACAAGTGCATTTTTTGGATACTGTGTTTCGCTTAATGCATTTTTTCCAAAATTAATTATCTTTGGAATTTTTACAGCATGCATGGAAAAATGAAATTCTTAATCATTATTATATCTTGATGTCATATCCAAATTAGAGACAACAAGTATTGATGTTAAAATATTAGAATCATCTTATAATAAATGATGCAAGATGTTTCTTGCTTACAAAAATCAATGTATAGTGTTTAAGGATTTACCAATTACTGTATGTCTTACATCACTAATCAAAATCCGAATTTTTAAGGTGAGTGATTTTGCCTGAAACAAAAATTACAAAATCACTGGTTGTAAAGGGTAACATTGCAACAGTATATGTGACAATCTTAACAAAATTAACAAGCTTAAACTTTGAAAAATTCTCCTCAACATGGCCAACAGAAATTCAATTTAGAAGAGGAAAAAATACCTTTCTTGCAAATAACATATTTGACGTTAAGACGGTTTTGAATGTATACTTGGAACAAATACAAGATGATGTGCATGTAAAGTTTGATTATACTTTAGAAGTCCCCTCAACTTTTGTCAAAAAGGATGATGCTGAGATTGAACGCGAATTTACAGACATTAAAAATAGTTTATTAAAAGAACTAAGTCAAAATGTAATATTAAAACAATCCTCCACACTTCAAAAACCACTAGAGACTGAGTCACTTATTTCAAGAAAAAAAGACAGCGAAGAAAAAAGTGAATTTTTGCTTAGAATAGTTGAGACTATGCGGGAAAATATTGTTGAATTAGATAGATTTTTCAAAAAATTAAAAGATGAACATGTCTTACTTCTTAACAAAGTATACAGTGACGAGTTTAACGACATTAAGAAGCATGTTAATGATCTCTTAAGAGTCACATCTCATTTGTTAGACGTTGAAAAAATTGATTCAAATGATTTTACGTTCATAAAAAATAATCATAGCCTTTCTGAAATAGTTCTAACAAAAATTGCAACTTTGAAAAAAGAAGCAGAAAGCAGACACATTACGATTACACAAGAGATACAACCGATGATTATGTGTTATTGCGACAAAAATAGAATAGGGCAAGTAGTTGAAAATCTTATTTTAAACTCTATTGAATTTAGTCCAAAAGAAAATGGCCATATTCATGTTTTACTACAACGAATTGGCGACATTGTAAAACTAGTTGTTAAGGACAATGGTTTAGGAATAAAAAAAGGAAACATTGATTTAATTTTTTACAGACTATACAGAATTGATCCAGCGTTAAATCTAACATATAATGCAGATGGTCTTGGCATGTCTATCTGTAAATGGATAGTAGAAAATCATGGAGGCAGTATCTGGGTAGAATCAGACGGTGTTGGAAAAGGAGCAGAAGTTCATATTTCATTACCGCTAGTTACACAAGCAGTTGGCACTTTGAAAAGAGTCGAGTAATGTACTTTATACAGGTTTATTTCTGTAACACAAAATAACTTTCTAATGATTATACAAAATTACAAAGAATTAACAAAAACTGAACAGAAAAAAATTGCAACTGATATTGTAGAATTTGGTATCATACAAGCACTGCCTCAAAAAATATTGCCAAAATTTATCAAAAGGAATCGAATTGTTGTCAATAAAAAGACGATTAATCTAGCAAAATACGATAAGGTCTATTTAGTTGCGTTTGGCAAAGCGGCAGACTCTATGGCAAAAACAGTAGATAACATTACAAGAGTTGATGGCGGCATAGTTGTTGTACCAAAAGGAACAAAATCTTTAGTTAAAAATAAGAAATTTCAAATCTTTTATGCTGGCCATCCAATACCAACTGCTCAAAGCTACAGAGCAGGAAAGGCTGTCAAAGAATTCGTAGAAAAAAGAACAAAACGCGAGTTTATTATTTTTCTTGTATCTGGAGGTGCTTCGGCATTAATGTGTGTACCACAAGGCATTACATTTGAAGAAAAAAAACATGTTAACCAAGTTCTGATAAAATCCAATGCAGCAATACAAGAAATCAACTGCGTGAGAAAACATCTTTCTGCTATAAAAGGTGGAAAACTAGTTGAGAACCTTGACTGTGATGCAATCGCACTTGTAATGTCAGATGTTATTGGTGACGATTTATCATCAATAGCATCTGGGTATGCTTACTATGACGATACTACCTTCAATGATGCCCTCAAAATAATTAAAAAATACAAACTAGAAAAATCAGTTTCAAAAAAAGTCATCAAGCGATTAAAAGATGGGATAGCAGGAAAAATTCGAGAAACGCCAAAACACACAACAATAAACAACATCATTATTGCAAAAAATTACGATTTACTTGCAGCTATGAGCAAAAAATCAAGATATCTTGGTCTTTTTACAAAAACTACTATAGTTTCTGGCAATGTAAAGAATGTAGCTAAAAAACTAGCAACCATGATTATTCCAAAAAGATCAAACTCTTGTATTATTTTTGGAGGCGAGCCAACTGTTAGTGTAATTGGGAACGGAAAAGGTGGACGAAACCAGGAACTGGTCTTACGTATTTTGCAAGAACTTCAGAATGCAAAAAAGAGATTCACTTTTGCATCTGTAGGTACGGATGGAATAGATGGAAATACAAAATTTGCAGGAGCAATTATTGACAATACTGTAAAATCAAAAAAAATTCAAAACTATCTTAAAAACAATGATTCAAACTCTTTTTTTAAAAAATACAGTGGACTGGTTAAAACAGGTTATACACATACCAACCTAATGGATATAGGCTTGATTCTAAACTAGATTAAAAAATTAGCATCTTTAACCAAGTAATCTGTGTGCCAGATTATCTTTTGCATTAATTAACTGGCATTTTATGTTTAGCTTTCTTTGCTCTACAATCTGACTTATGAAAACTGATCTATTTTGTATAAAGGAGTCATCGCTTTGCTTATCTCCGTTGAGATGCTCAAACATTGATTTTGAATCCATCATTATACTTACAGTGTCATTATTTTTTATGATAAATTTTCCAATTCCCCAAAAAACTCCAACATGTAGCGCAATGAATCTTGACTGTTCATCTGTTATCTTGTCTAGGTAAATATCTGCATGGTCTCTCAGCTGCTCTATTGCATTATCGTCTGTTTGTATTACCCATGCAATTTTTTTTTGATTTCCATCACAATAAAAAACATGCTTCATATGTCAACCAAAAAGGTGTCATTTGTCTATATAATTTGAATTTACGTCTGAATAGCATACTTGGAAATGCCATTGCGATGCTCGAGTCACACTCCTTCTTTACGAAGATGGTCGATGATCTAGTCGACTTTGCACAATATGATCCTGAGCTTGCAGACGGAATAAAGTGGCTTGATGAGCAAGCACAAAGAAAAGGAATCTCATTTTATGATATGGTCTTTGAGGTTCTCTACAAACACGACGTAAACTCTAGAGCAAAACAGTGGCTTAATTCAAGAAATTAACTTGCTTGTGGTTCAGGCCTTAAATCAAGCGGAGTATACTCACAGCCTTGAGGGCCGCAATATTTTCCAACATATGCTGCCTTTGGTCTATACAATGCAGGCTTTGGTGCAGCTTCGGCAAATTTTTCTTCAATTATATGAGCTGCCCACCCAGCACATCTAGATATTGCAAAAATTGGTGTGTTGAGGCCCATTGGTATATTCATCATGTAATATACGGATGCGCTATACAAGTCAACATTTGGGTAAATGTCTATTCCTTTTCGTTTTTTCATCTCTTGAATTGTTATTTCTTCAACCTTTTCTGTAATGGTATACCAGGGCTGGCCTGTTTTTTTAGCCAACTTTTTTGAAAGCTCTTTTAACACCATAGCTCGCGGATCATACGTCTTGTATACTGCATGACCCATTCCCATAATCCTGTTTCCTTTTTCTATTTGTTCAATAACCCATGGTTCTACATTTTCTATAGTTTGAATCTCAAGTAACATCTTCATTACCTCATAGTTTGCCCCTCCATGAAGCTCACCGCTTAGTGCACCAATTCCAGCACTTGCAGCAGAGAACATATGAGCTCGTGTTGATGCAACCTGTCTTGCAGCAAAGGTTGATGCATTAAAGCTGTGGTCTGCATGAAGAATAAGGCAAACATCTAAAATTTTCTCTACTTCTGGGTCTGGCTTTTCTCCAATGAGCATGTAAAGAAAGTTTGCCGCATGACTTAGTTTGGGATCTGGATTTATGATTTTTTTGTTATTTCTAATTCTGTCCCAGCTTGCAATAATTGTCGGAACCTTTGCGATAAGATTAATCGCCCTATCATAGCTTGCCTCTTTGCTTGAAAACTCTTCATCATAATAGCCTCCCAAGGCTGCAACAAAGGCCTGAAGCATATCCATAGGATCTGCATCCTTTCTCCAATTTCCCATGTTTTCTTGCATGTGTGCTGGAATCAAGCGGGCATCTGCCAGTCTTGCCTTAAAATCATCTAATTCTGACTTTGAAGGCAGCCTGTCATGAAGAAGAAGATATGCAGTTTCCTCAAAATTGGAGTTTTTTGTAAGATCCAAGATATCATAGCCACGATAGATGAGTTTGCCTCTTTCCCCATCTATATCAGATATTCTAGTGTCTGCAACCTCGATATCTCTTAGGCCAATATTTTTTGTATCCAATGATTTAGTTGAAAAGAAAATAGCTAATTATTCTTTCTAATGGGGAAAACACACTAAATTTAGCAAATTGTCTAATCTATCAAAGCCGTCCCCTATATCGAAATTTTTAATCTAAAATCAATGTCAGAAGCTGAACGCAAATACATCAAGCAGGTAGACGACGAAATACTTCGAGCCTCAGGTGAATCACTACAAAAGTTACAAGAAATAGACAAGTCTACTCAACTAAACGGGCATTCATTTTATGATGAATACGCATGTGCGTTGAAAAAAACTCCTGAAGAAAAGCTTGTCACAAAAACAAAAACTTCTGATAATAAAAACCACTACTGATTTTTCTTAATTTAAATGAGGGCAGATTCGATTTTTGGCAAATGACCGAAGTAATTAATGCGCAAAAACCAAAAAAAGATAGGATTCTTTGCGTTTCTCACAAGGAGGATCTTGACGGAATAAGTGCTGCTGCATTAATAAAACAAGCATTTGGTGGCGACACAACCCTTGTTGATTATCCTGGCATGATGGACGCCTTATCAAAAATAAAAGACAATGAAAGACTCAAGACACTTTTTATTTGTGATGTGGGCCTTAGCCAAAAAAATCAAGACGAGTTTGTCGAAATACTATCAAATCTTAGAAAAAACAAAGTCAAGATAACATACATTGATCACCATGACATGGATAGTAAAATCATCAAACAGCTTGAAAAAATTAATGTCAAAGTAATTCATGATATTAACGAATGTACAACAGTACAGGTTTATGACACATTCAAATCAAAACTTGATGATCACGCACAGTTTGTAGCAGCTTGTGCTGCAATAACTGACTATATGGAAGACAGGCCAAAAGGCGCAAAACTTTTGCAAATCTTTGATAGACAATTTGCGTTAATTAGCGCAACCGTTTTAACATTTAACATAGTAGGGCATCAAAAAGACTCTGACTATCTTCTTTATCTTGTCGATGAATTATCAGAATCAAAATATCCACATGAAATCCCAAATACCTTTGAGTTTGCCCAGCTTCAGGTTGCAAAGCTTGCTTCAATTATTTCAAAAGTAAAAGAGTCAATGAAAAAAATGAAAAATCTTGCATACATGGAGATCTTGGACTCTGGTGCAAGTGGCGCTGTAAACTTTGTTCTAGGTTTGTCTGGAAAAGACGTCGGCGTTGCATACAAGGAGCGAGTGCAGCAGGGAATATACGCAGTATCTATTCGAGGCTCAAAAGCATGCAAGCTTCATCTTGGCAAAATAGTAAACCCTCTTGCAACATCGCTTGGCGGTTCAGGTGGAGGACACGACAAGGCATGTGGTGCAGTTATACCAAAAGACAAGATGAAGAAATTTCTAAAAGAGTTTAACGCAAAGCTTTAGCTGAGCTCAACTATCATATCGATCTCGACAGTAGAGTCAAGAGGCAAGCTTGCAGCTCCAATTGCAACTCTAGAGTGCTTTCCTTTTTCGCCAAAAATTTCAACGAGAAGATCCGATGCTGCATTGATTACCTTTGGCTGCTCAGTAAAGTCTGGAGCTGAATTTACAAATCCAGATACTTTGAGAATCCTTGCAACTTTATCAAGACTTTCAATCTCTGCTTTAAGCTGGGCAAGAGCGTTTATGATACACAATCTTGCTGCCTTTTGTGCTTCTTCTAATGATTGTGATGTTGGAACCTTTCCTTTGTGAGTTATTTTTCCACCCTCTATTGGGATTTGGCCTGACACATAGGCTGTTTTGCCAGATATTGTTACAGGCACATAAGAGCCTGTAGGCTTTGGAGGAGTTGGCAGAACTATGTTTAGCGCCTTTAGCCTTTCTTCAATCATTAAAAATACGGTAGAATGTGTGGTGTTTTTAGTTTTTGTTTGGATGAATTTTGATGAAAATTTTCTCTCCCTTTTGGGACTGATTTTGATAAATTAACTTTGTATTGTAGCCACAACTTTGTAAATACTGATCAAGTATAGTTGTCCATGGAAGTGAATGTCCGCCATTTAGCTTTGATTCTACAGTTATGTTGTTCTTGGCAGAATCGTAATTGAGATGACCTGAGCATGTTATCTGTAATGCAGAGTTAATTATCTCGATTACCTCATCAAGTGACTTTGATTTTAAATTAATTCCATCTTTTTCTAATAGCTTTAACATATCGATGCTGATATTTTTTGAATCCATTGCAGAATTTAGAATAAATCCCAACCCATTTTCATTTACAAGTTGTATTATGTGATAAACTGCCTGAGCGTCGGATTTAGACAGATCATACAATCCATCGGTTTTTAGCGCACTGTCCCACATTTGCACAAATACTTTGGTTTGGCTTATTCCAAGCACATCGGTTGCAGAAAATACCGCCCCTTTTCCATTGTCGCTATCGATTAGCAACACTTCGGTTTGATCAAAAATAAAGCAATTCTGCGCAGTATCAATAACTTTGATTTTTGCACCACTTGGTATTGTGTAAAATGACTCTGAGCCAATTTGTGTTGGCGAGACAATAATTTTTATATCCACATTTCTTCTTAAAACAAGAAGAAGCTGTTCTTTGCATTCTGCCAACAAGTTTAGTCCCCATGGGTCAACAATGACCTGCACTGATGATTTTGTTCCACCTATCATTATTTTGAGTTGATTTAGAACGTTGTTTGAACTAAGATGAAAATATCTTTTTTCTTCTGCGCCTCTTGTCTTTTTGCTTTCTTCGCTTGCATGCTTTAGTTTTGTTACAAGTGTGTTCATTTGGTTTACTTTGTCTATATGCTCTTGAATAATGTCATCAAAGGCATCTTCTGGCGCAATTGCAGTGCACATTATGGGTTTGCTTTTAGAAATAATGACAAGCCTCTTTTTTTCAAGTTTTAACAAAGTCGGATAAACCTTGGTACGAGGAAGATTTGAATAATATGCAACTTCGCTTGCAGAAATTGTACCGTGTGAAACCAAAGTCACATAGGCTTTTGCCTCATACTTGCTTAGTCCAAATTCTTCAAGACTTACAGTTAGGCCATGCTCCTTAACCATATCAAACGATCATTCATAGTTAGGTAAGATGATAAGCTAAATTCCTTGTACTAATAATGGAAATTTTTCTGAGCTGTATCTGATGATGTATGTGACTGTGGTTAAATGGAAATTTGGGACAACGTCCTGATATAGCAAATTCTTGATATTTTTCCATGATGGATATGACAGCCATTGAAAAAGAAAACCCATCCACAAAACATTCACATAAAAACACGCTCATGCCTCGATTTGCATACTCACTTGATTTACTTGATATGATTCTAACACAGTTTGACAAAAAAAGAACCGAACTTAGAAGCCAAAACCTTGCCCTTTATGACCACGCTGGTGACACATTTGACCTTGATTTTACAAAACTTGTAGAACTTGAGGGCGAAGTTTACTTTGCAATAGAATCATTAAAACAAATTCAAAAGAGAATGCACTCAATATCTGGGATACTTGGCATTACAACAAACTTGCCTTCTGCAATATCTATTGTCAGAATAATAAGCTCAAGACTGTTTAGGTATTTTCCAAATTACAGCCAAAATCTTTGTGAACTGTCTTCAATTTTAGGCAGTATAGTAATGGATTCTGCAACTATAACAGAGGCCAAATTTGACTTTGGCGAATCAAACAGAGAGTCACAAAGAATCCTAGATGAAGCAAAGTTGATCGTAGACTCTAAAATAAACAAGCAGTATCCTAATCTAGATTTAGCGAAATCAGAGCTCGCTTAAATCTGATGATCTCAATAAAATCCACTATAAACATCACAAATAGCAGAAAAAGGATTCAGAAATTATCCTCACTTGTTGAGAAAAGACTTGCAGAGCTTGACTCTGATAAAAAGCAGATAAATCAGCTTTCACTTGAGGAGCTGCAGGACTTTAATCAAATTCTTCGCATTGCAGACTGTATTTTATATAAATATGAAAACAAAAAGGAGGTTTTTTTTCTGATAAAGGAATTTGTTGATATGGTAAGCAACTCGGTTGGTTCAATGGATGAACTCAACGACAAAGTAAGTGAGCTTGTAATTTCTGCTGAAGACTCTATTAAGCGAATAAAGAGTCTTCAAAATAATGTTTCTGAGAACTTTACCCTTGAGCCATATGCCAAATCTGATGGTTTTGCAAAATCTGAGCAGGATAGTACAAATAATTTAACCAACCCTGCTACACCAATTTACCTTTAGGGATACCTACGCAAATCTAAAGCTGAATCTACGGTAATTTAGATGAGCTTGGCACCACAACAGTTAGAGAATGCTGCGAGCAGATACGCATCTGAGGCAATAAAATGTGATTCGCAAGGCGCAAGGGGAATGGCAATTGCAAACTATCAAAAAGCAATAGATGCACTTGTACAGCTACTTCATCTTTACCCAACAAGCAAACTAAATTCAGTATATTCAGAACGCATGCGCTCTTATCAAAATCGAATAAAGGCGTTACAAGAGCTTCGTGGCAACGACTTGGAGCCTGCAGTTGATCCAAAAGCTTCTCCTGAAGAACGAAAATCTGCAAGTGATAATCGTGACTTTGAAGATTTAGTCATGAAAGAAAAACCTGCTGTTAGCTGGGAAGAGGTAGTAGGACTAGATGATGCAAAAAATGCTTTACGTGAATCAATTGTATATCCAAGTAAGCGGCCAGATCTGTTTCCGATTGGGTGGCCAAGAGGAATGCTACTTTACGGGCCTCCAGGATGTGGTAAAACATTACTTGGGGCTGCAACAGCAAGCGAGATTGCTGGATATTTCATAAATGTAGATGCAGCATCAATGATGAGCAAGTGGCTTGGCGAAGCTGAAAAAAATGTTTCAAAATTATTCCATATGGCACGTGATCATGCAGAAAAGGAAGGATTGGCTGTAATACTATTTATCGACGAGGTTGACTCGTTGCTTGGTACAAGAAACAGTGAGGTAGGAGGAGAGGTTAGAACCAAAAATCAATTTTTAACAGAAATGGATGGAATTAACGGAAAAGGAAAAGACTTGAAGCTATACGTAATTGGTGCAACAAACAAGCCATGGAGTCTTGACTGGCCTTTTCTAAGAAGATTCCAAAAAAGAATCTATGTTTCATTGCCAACACTTGAGGCAAGACAAAATCTTTTTGAGTTGTATACATCTCCATTAAAAAAAGACGCCAAGCTGAAAACCTTGGAGCTTGCAAGATTATTTGACGGATACAGTGCAAGCGACATCAAAGACGTTTGTCAAGCTGCACAAATGAAAGTTGTAAACGAGATGTTTACTGCAGCAAACTATAAGGAACCAGTAGCAGGGGAAGTAAAACCGCAGCCTAGGGAGATAACAATGTTAGATTTTAGGGAAATACTGGAAAGAAGAAAGCCAAGTGTTTCATCTGAAATGATCCGTGCCTACTACAAGTGGAGTGCACAGTTTAAAGCACTATAATTTTTTTAAAATAAATCTCCGCGATTAGTTTTACAAAATTTAATTTTACACCATATGTCAGAAATATGGATTTTAGTTAACAGTATGAAATAGGTAGTTTATCTGTTCAGCAATCCGTTTTAGTATATCTGAATCCGGCACATATGGACCTGGACGTTCCTGATGTAAGTGATGATGTCTTAACATTAACCCAGCATCATAACTACCCCTTTCCCATTTTCTAATTAGATGATTTTCTTCGAACCAGTCTAACAATTTTTTCGAAGAATAAGGAAAAGGCCTGCCATTTATCAATAATTTATGAAAATCTAATTTTTCACGCAGGCAGAAACCCAGGATTGCTCCATAGGTTGTTACAGCAAGTTCTTTACTAAATTCCTGATCTTTTTTTATAGATAATATTGCTTTGGTTCCTAACGATTTCATGTACCTTGCCTTTATTGCAGATTCTAAGGCAAGGTATGCATAATGCTGTGAAATTGTGAAAAACTCGTATCTAAAAAAACCAAAAATGAAAAGCTGCTTTGCTCGGTTAAAGACTGTTTTTACTTCTTTAGGAACCAAGGGAATCAATTTAATCTCTCCAATAATATTTTGTATTTTATTTAATGACAGTTTGAAAGTAGAATTCATTCTGTCGGGTTTAATAAACTCATTATAGGATATGACAGGATCAGATTTGAAATCATAGAGTTCTGAGTAATATTCGTGAAAAGGTCTTCGAAATTTGCCAGAGAGTGGAGTATCTTTAGGAAATGAAAGAAAAAGTAAACGTAATGAATCATGTAA
>Ga0213870_1000450_pt1 | contig 19528 bp, 21 predicted proteins | sample WICALVC2017_Meta_FD_160119 | JGI IMG/M metagenome (GOLD analysis project Ga0213870, IMG submission 160119) | Freshwater microbial communities from subterranean cave lake in Wind Cave National Park, South Dakota, United States - WICALVC2017 | ecosystem: Environmental > Aquatic > Deep subsurface >... | reverse complement strand
AAAAAGAGATGCTGATGAGGAAAAAGAAAGAAAGGATGCCGAGAGGCGTTATAGGCAGAGGGAAAGTGGGCAAGAGCGTGTTGAGACATTAACTGCGGCAAGACAGGCACGTATTGAACAAATTAGAGAAAATTTAGAGACTTTTATAACCAATCAGGGAAAAGATGTTGTTGGAGCTGGATATTATTTAGAGCTTTTACAAAATACTGACCTACGAGATAACATATATGAGCTAATCAGGCAAAACCCAAATGCTGCAAATCTATTGGATAAGCTTGCTACTCAGGGAAAAGAGCTTCATGGTGATCCTGTAGCCCTGACCAATCTAGCTAGAAGGCTCCTTTATGAGACACAATCTATTCCTGGCGGTAGGGAAGCGATTGATCTTCTTCTTACCGCAATAAAGCGAAGAGTCTTGGATCTTATACCAGAAACAATTGAGGGTCAGGATCAGCAGTCATTTAGGTTGACACGTGAAAAAAGCCCACAGACATGGTTAGTTAATGGTCTTGATCTACCTATTCCCGATAGTATTCCACAACAGCAAATACAAGATTTAACTGGTGAGGGGTTGAGGGACAAAACAAGAAGAGAACTTGCAATTGATCAACTCTTTTCTGCATTTCCTCAGGCTGAGTTAAAGAGAAATATTGATTGGACAAATGCAAATGGAGAAAATTTGGGCAGTGGATCGGCAGCTCCTCCAGAGAATTTGGTTCATGAGGTTGATGAGATCTGGCGAGAGGTTGAACGAAGTGAGAAAGCTGGCGCGCACTTATCTATTGATCAACTTCAAAATGTAGAAAGAAGAATTTTAGCTATAGGTTCAAAAGCACTACCCAAGGATGTTATACCAGGAACCCGGGCTTATCAAAATGTAGTCTTAGCCTCAGAAAGATACACTAAATCAAAATTAGACGCACTAGCTGAACAGTTGAACGCCAGGATAAAAGCAGAAGCTCCAAAGGTTAGTTCTGGTATTACAAGTACATCGGACTTTTTGAAAGAGATGGTGAGGTATCCTGGACATCTTGGGCAACTTTTGGATCAGAATAGAGAAATGGAGAACCTTTTAGTGGGTAATGTCCCAAAGGCTGATATCGATAAAAGTAGGCGCTTCCGCGATCAGGTATTTTTGACTATCCACCAAGCCATACTTTCTGATAAACGAGTTTCTTCTAATGAGAATTTTGGACTCTATGAACGGGCAGATTTTACTACATTTGCAAACATATTGCGAAGCAGCATGGCAGATCTCATCAGACCAGAAACAGGAACTGCATTCGGTCAGACATGGGTAGATTGGTATGTGAATTTGAGTAATACGATTCGACTTTCCCGAGATATTGATTTTTGGGCAGCTCAACCTGGAGCAAGTATAGATGATTTACAAAAGTCCTTGGCGCTTTTCCAAAATTCATCAAGTGTACAAGCACTCACTCTTCCAGCGGTGGAACAGGCATATAGAGCTTATGAAACTTCACTTCGATCTCTACGCGACTCCAATGATGGTTATATTCCTCCATCTCTTATTGATTACGATTCTGCACACATGGATTCCTACTGGGATAGGTCAGCCCAGCAGATGCTAGAGAAAATGATAAAAAATGGGGTAGTTTATGATGTGGAAAGGGATGATCATACTGGGTTCCATGTGGTAGATAAGGATGGGAATACAGTTAAACTGGATCCCAAAAAAAAGCTTGATCTAGATATTTTAAAGAAAGAGGATCCTCAGGATCTAGAGCTATCAATGTATATGACTCTGGCCAAAGGGTTTGGCTTGGCATCTCTTCGTTATCTTGAAATCTTTGCCAATTCCAAAATACCAGGAAGCGGACAACCGGGATTTGAATTGGGAGGCTTCCATAGCACTCCTTACGAAGGTCCAGCCAGGGCAATGAATTATATGGCTACAGTAATACACAAGTGGAAATTTGGAAGCTATAAGTACTTGCATCTCATGAACACACTTTTACCAGATGAGCATAAAATTAAACATATAGATAAGGACGAATCAATGAGAGCGTACATAGCTTATAGAGACAAAACCTTTGCAGACAAATATGGTCCCGAAGCCAAAAGACTTATTGATAAACTTAACTTTGCTGGTTCATCCTCGGCCTTCGGTCCTCCCACAACCCAGTGGCGGCATATGGATACCACGATTGGTTGGTCAGATAAAGAGCGAGAACTACTGGGTGGACCAACTCTTATTATGTTCAGTACTAGATTTGCAGGTGAAAGGGTGAAGGAATATTTTGTAACAGGAAAATACAGAGAAAAATTTAGAAGAGAGCTAGCTGCTAACTTACCCAGAAGCGGAACTGAATTTGATAGATTATGGAAAGAGAGAGGTGCGTCTCAATATAAAAATGAAATCGAAACAGAGTGGGAAAAATTAAATAAAGACAAAGGAACGGCACTGAAAATAGAGGAAATGAGGAAGAAATACAAAAAAGCTTTTATTGCACGGACATGGGTAGCCATGGCCATGCGAAACCCTTTGGCTGTTACCCACAATCTGGAAATTCCGGTTTCAGATGAAATCGGGGAGAGGAAAATTCGTCTGCACAGCTATTTAGCTCGTCGGGTATTGGGTATTCCTCTTGAGGATACCAAGTACGGAGAAGTCGCAGGAAAGGCTGCGCCTGATTCTTCGCCTACTGAAAAACAAAGAGGATATATGAATGAAATTATGGATCTGGAAGGAGATTTGGCAGCGGTAAGAGAAATAGCAATTGATCAGAATAGAGAACTAACTGAAGATGATTTTAAATACATTAAATCTGACAGAAACAGAGAACATGCTTTAGACTACTGGAATTTGACCAAGCAGGCACTTATGGGTGGTGTAAATCATGAGCATTTATATGAAGATTTTGGACTAAAACTAGCAGACAACGGTCATGACTACGATATCGATTGGAGAAAAATAGAAGATATTGATAAGACACTTGACCGTTTAGGAGGAATAAGTAGCGGTGTTGACGAGGTATTTAAAGGCAAACTTCTTCTCAATGAAGGTCTGGTTGAACATGATTGGGATATCAATTTTGGCTCAGATGACACAGCATTTCGCAAAATGGCACTTCTAAATCTTGGAGCCAGACAGTGGGTGAGAAGAGGGGGAGACATGGCGTCTCATTATCATGGTGGAGAAAGAGTTGGGAAATACCTAACTATGGATTTACAGCCGAACCCGGACCCGGAAAACTTAGCCAAAGCACTTCTTGAGATTAGAAATCTTTATGAGGGAGATGCTATAGAAAATGGGTGGCAGGTAGTTGGACTTTTAGCCCATGCTACAAGCAGGCTTTATGCATTTGACTATAATCCTAGAAAATTAGGATCGGCTGCACAACTTGATGTATGGAGGACAAGACGAAATGTAGCCGCTTGGACAGCCAACGGCAGAAGAAAGTTTTGGGATGCTCTTGAGCATTTGGATGTGCTTCCTCCAGTAGGTGAGGCAAAGTCTACCTATAGTGTGCAACAATCTTTTGAAATACCCCATGATATACTCGAACTTCGAAAACTAAATAGAGCCAGCACCGAGGATGTCTGGGTGGAAATTGTTACTCTTGGTTTAGCCCTGGCTATTGCTATCACAATCTGGCGAGCCATAACTGCCAAGAGTGAGGAAGAAGAAGGTGGCGGAGGAGGTGGCGGAGGTCACTAATTTCCCGGACCCGGGGCATGTCCTTTACCTTTGAACATATTTAATACACCTTGCATATAATAGAATTGACTGGCAGCTCCCATTGCAGTTTGAGCCCCACCTGTTAAAGGAGCAAAGGCAGTACCTGCGCTAATTGGTAGTACTGGTTTGGGATGGAATATTTTTTTAACTTGAGCAATAAGGCTAGGAGCAAGAAAGAGAACCCCTACCCCCAAAAAAGCCATAAAAGATTCTTTAAATGGAACTCCAATTAGTGGAGGTTGCCATATTGGAGTTGGTTTATTGTATTGGGTTAAAAACTCTACAAAAATAAGTATTGCTGCAGTAGTCGGAAATACTACCAAATTTGCAATTATATTTAGAATCCAACCACTAAAAGCAGATCTGCCTGGTATAGCTTCAGTCAGAAGAATTAGTGGACCAATTACGAGCGAAACTATAAGTTGAATATAAGAGTTAAGAAGTAGCATCAAAATCCTAATAAGGGTAAAAAGCGTTCCCAGAAGAAGAATAAGAAGGATTAATGCTGGAATTATAGCTGCTCCACCAATTGCTCCCAGCAAGCTTTTTGAAACAAATCCCCAAAATAATCCTGCACCACCACCACTGAGTCCAGCACCAATAGGTAAATTCCAACGAGCAAGAAAATCATCCACACTACTGAAGCCTCCACTAAATACTGTCCAGGTAAGTTGACCTAATCCTCCGGCCATATACCATTGTTGCAGTTGTGCCACTTTGTCTGGTGAGTAACCGATACCCTCGCCTAATATTTTGATAAGTATGGCCATCACAACATACATCATATCTACGAAAAATCCAACTATGGGGTAAGAAAAAGTAATGATAATAAGAGTTAGAACTATTTTGGGCAGTGCTGCCTGAACTGAGATGACGGTTTTTGGATCAATTTTCATACGAAAAATGATCATAAAACCAATCGCGACCATAATTATCACAATGAGAGAATATGATATATTGCGGGTTACTTTCCATAGAGGCAAAAGAGGTGAAAGGCCTGCAAAACCAATTCCCTGAGCATGTGCAGTTTTAACGAGTCCAGCATTAGTCATCACATCATAAGCATAGAGGATACTCGATGCGGGTGGGTACACGTACATCAAATCAATTGCCTGAGCGATAAACCCTAGTGCAGTTGGTCGATTCGCACAACGTTCAGGAGTGTTTGTACAGGCAATCATGTTTGATATGTTATGGATTGTTGAACGCAGTGTATAATCGTTTACCTCACCACCGGCAACAATTATTTCACCTGTCTGCGCTGCTTGGTCGTAGATTTCATTTTGTTCTTTGTTGAAATCTTCAGTCTCTGGGTGCATAACATCTTGAGGATTAACTTGAGGATTTTGCGCGAATACAACTGAAGTTATAAGATGAGAGACAATTCCAAGAGTAATAACTAAAGATAAAAACAGCAAGCATTTCCTAGGCAGAGTTTGCATAAGCTAATTCAATTATTCTTTTTCTTCGCAGCAAAGTCAAGGGATCTAGAAAGTAGGGATGACAAACTCGGTTATGTTTACACCTGTATAGGCTTCAATTAAGAGGAAAACGAGAAATGCTAAAACGAAAAGGACAATTCCAACAATCGCATAGGTCATTGTAGATCTGGCGGCTCCCGCAGCTTTTTGATCTCCTCCTGAGGTGAGATACCTAAATCCTCCCACTACCAGCATGACAAATAATGCTAGTACAGCCAGAGATACAACTACAGTTAAGATGCGAGCAAAAACCGCCTCAAGACATTTAAATGTCGGAATATCTACACCGCCTATGGTTTGGATGCAATTAACACCACCCCATGGTTTCATATTTAATATATCCTACTGTAAATATTTTAACATCTAAATAGGGAAAGCAAAATAAGGCAAGAGGAATTTAGGAGTATTAATCAAATGGACTAGGTATTTCCAGATTTACTATATCTACTCCCAGGAATTGTGCGATAAGTCGGAACAGTGCCCAAACTGAGAAAACTATAATTAGGCCAATAAGGGCTGCTTGAATTTTTTTCTGAGCCGCTTCCACTCCGGCTTTATCTCCTCCTGAAGTGATCCACTGCAGACCTCCTAAAAATAGATAAAAAAGGGCAACTATGAGAGCAATGATAAGAATAAGGGCAATCAGAGCACTAATAAGTTTAGTGAAATCAACTATTTTTACAATGTTTGTGTCTGTTGGGTCGATTCCAATGTTTACGGGATCTCCGGCAAATGCAACGCCATGCAAGTATAGGGATAAACCCAAAGTTGAAGCTGCGGCAGCTATTCTTTTTATCACTTTATATCCATTATTAACAAGTTTACAAACCTTGTCAAGCGTCAAAAATTACTAGAAAATCGTAGGTAATTTAAACAGGACACTTTTTGCTCCGGCCGGAGCAATACCCAAAAATTGCAGGATTAATAAATAAAGTGCCCAGGCGGCAAACATTATCAGAAGCCCAATTAAAGCATTGGTAATTCTATTTCTGGCAGCTTCAAGACTACCTTTATCTCCACCGGCTGAAATCCAGGCGAGACCGCCCAATAAAAGTTGATACAAGGTCCAGATTGTTCCAGCCACCAATAAAATTCCTACAATTGAGGCAATAATTTGACCAAATATAATCGGAGTGTCTTCGGCGGTCTTACCCTTAAGTCCGGGTAAAACTGGGTTTTCTATTGGAGGTACTGCGTATATCATATATTTATATTCCCAAATTTATCAAAAGATTTCCAGGATTTAAAATATCAAGCCCCAAAAGTTTACCAAATACTCCGACTATTACCCAGGCAGCAACCACAATAAGAAGTCCAATCATAGCATTGAAGATTTTACTCCTGGCTGTCTCGAGGGCTGTTTTGTCCCCACCTGCGCTTATCCACTGGAAGCCAGCCAGAATAAATCTAATCAGGAACCAAAGAGCGGCAAAAACTGTCAAAAATCCTATTACGCCACTGATTAATGTATTAAACCGCGTAGCTACTTTTTCGCTTCCGGCTGTCCCAGGTTGTATTCCACAAAGAAGTTTAGCAATTGCACCAAATCCCTCACCGCAGCCCAACCCTTGGGCAAATGTAGGAGCAGTAGATAAATACAATGTATAAGTTAAATAGATAAATATCGCTATGATTTTTTTTATCATTTAAGCTTAGGATTAAGTATTGCTGAGGGATCTTTGAAAAATAATATTCCAATTACAGCCGCAATTAGAAAAGAAGCTACAATTATAAGAAGTCCAACCAGAGATCTCCAAATTTTTTCCCAGGCTTTGCTGATTGCTTTGGGATCTCCCCCGGCATTTATAAAACCGAATCCGGCCAGAATCATATTAAAAAATACCCAGATACCAGCCGCAATAAAGAAAAGTTTAAGGATGGAGTTAAGAAGGCCAATTACGCCTACCAGCTCACCCGCACTTGTAACTCCAGGCGTGGTATTTATTGGGACAATTTTGCCGATTGGATCCATTAAATTATCTCTTTTAGAGACCTAAATCTTTTAGAGATCCTCCCGTAATAAAATTAATAATCTGCAGTACCCAAAAAGCTGCAAAAATTATAACCAGTCCAATTACACCATAAGTTAAAATCATTCGCCATCTCTCGTGAGCTTGGGCGTCATCACTGCCGGAAGAAGTTATCATACTAAAACCGGCATAAACAGTTAAAAAGAAAAAAATCACTCCCGCGGCCAGTAAAAAAATAGGAAGGAAAGAAGTTACTAATTCACCTAGTGATTTAAAATTAGCTGCCAGTGGCCAAACGTCTTCAATTTTTACAGCATAGGCAGGATTAACAAAGCTCATAGTTCCAGTCTAGTTAGCAGTTGTTAGTTTGTCAAATATATGATCTGGTTTTATAATACATGAAATAAATATGATTATTCGACTAAAATATAACCTATGCGCAAAAATAATTTAAACGAGAAAGAAGTAGTTGCACAAATTCTTCGTGGTAATGAGAGTGCCCTTCGATCATTCTATAAATATTTCCAATACCCTCTGTATAGTTATATCAAGAAAAAAGTTGACGGTGAGCAAGACGTTGAAGAGATAATACAAGATACCCTGGTTGCAACGATTGAGGGACTTCGCGATTTTTCCTTCCGCTCCCGTCTTTTTACTTATATTTGCAGTATTGCCAATCATAAAGTAATAGATTTTTACCGTAAGAAAAGAATTAAAAATATAGTTTTTTCCAAAATCGCCCAAGTTGAGCCGCTTATCTCTACTTTGTTTGGTCCAGAGGAGTTACTTGAAGATGAACTACTGCGGCAAAAAATTAAAGAGACTTTCCAAAATATTGCCCCGAAATACAGTCGAATCCTAAAATTAAAATACATTTATGGTTATTCAGTTACGGAAATTGCGTTCAAGCTTTCAGTAACTTTTAAAAGCGCAGAAAGTCAACTTTTCCGAGCTAGAAAAGCATTTGCCGCTGCATATATAACATGAATACAAAACAAACATATCAACTTTTACTTACCAAAATGTATGAGGTTAGTGAACTTCCACCTCAGAAAGTTGGTCCATTTACTCATTTATATAAAACCTTAGTTCCTTATTTTAAATTTTCTCCCTGGCGAAGTGCAACACTGCTCGCTAGTTTAGCTTCAATTTTTCTATACTTTTTATTTGGTTCAGCAGTGGTTAAGCTAGTCTCACTTCTCCAATTTGGTTTTTAGCTTCCTAAGCGTTGGTTAGTATGAGTAAAATCGGTATTAGGGCTTTGCGATTATTTATCCTTTTTGGCAGAAACACGATCGGATGTATCAACAGTCCTTATACAACTTATCGAGCTTTGGCAAAAGATACAGTTAGTTCGGGACAAATTATCTATATTTTACTTGCGGTAATTGGGTATTTTACATTTGCCAGTTTAGTCAGAACTGGAATTAGAAATCCCTATCTTTTAACAGTCAAATTTAACACTCTGGTTATTGGAGGAACGGTTGGTTTCGTAGGAATAATTACTCTTTTAGCTTTGTTGGGAAAGTTGCTAGGTGGAAAGGGTCAGTTTCGAAACTTAGTAATTCTTTGGTCTTACACTCTTATTCCTACTTTAGTCTGGTTTTTTGTAACATCTGTCTTTTATCTTGTACTACCACCTCCTAGAACTCTGAGTCCCTGGGGTAAATTATATAGTTTAATTTATATTTCCTTCTCTATGGCAGTACTTTTATGGAAGTTTATTCTCTATTATCTGACACTGCGGTTTGGGCTCAAGTTTGATCTAGGTAGAATTGGGATTGTTACGGTAGTATTGGTTCCGGCCGTTGTCTTTTACTCAATTATTATGTATCGATATGGAATATTTAGAATACCGTTTATATAAATGAAATTTTTAATTTTTAATTTTTAATTACTTACAGTGTCACTTCGAGATTTTAAAACTATAAAAGACAGACAAAATTTCCTGGAGAAAAAACTGGGTCATAAACTTGATGCAGTAAAAATTTATCCCCAAGGTTTAGTAGCGGCACAATTTAAAAATTGCGAGAATATGATTGGGGCAGTATCAGTTCCCTTGGGGGTTGCTGGTCCGATTAAAATTTCCGGAAAATTTGCCCATGGAGACTATTATATTCCTTTAGCAACGACTGAAGGCGCTCTTGTTGCCTCAGTCAGCCGAGGTTGTAAAGCGATAACTTACTCCGGTGGGGCAAAAGTTGTGACAGAAAATATTGGGATAACCCGCGGTTCTATATTTAAGACAGAAAATATTACTGAAAGCTTTAAATTAAAGACATGGCTTGCGGCTAACTTTAGACTTTTAGCCCAAATGGGGGAGTCTACCTCTTCTCATTTGAAGCTAATTAAGCTGGATAGCAATATTGTAGGCAGAAATGTTTTTGTAAGGTTTTACTTTGATACTTCTGATGCAATGGGGATGAATATGGCAACAATTGCTACGGATTCTATTGCCCGTCTAGTTGAAGAAAAGACAGGCAACCGCTGTATTTCTTTGGCCGGTAACTTTGATATTGATAAAAAGGCAGCTTGGCTAAATTTCATTTTGGGTCGAGGAAGAAGTGTTTGGGCGGAGGTAATTTTGGACTTTCATATTGTTAAAGATGTTTTGAAAACCACGCCAGCCAAAATACATGAAGTGGCAATTACTAAATGTTTAATAGGAGGAGCTTTAAGTGGATCTCTTGGATTTAATGCTCACTTTGCAAATGTCATAGCAGCAATTTATATAGCCACAGGTCAAGATGTAGCACATACAGTTGAAGGAAGTCTGGGAATAACTTCGACAGAACTATTTAGCGATAAGTTATATATTTCAATATATCTTCCGGATTTACCAGTTGGAACGGTTGGTGGGGGGACACAACTTTCAGCACAGAAGGAGGCTCTTAATCTTTTGGGAATAGATGGAGGAAAAAACGGAAATAATGCTGCCAAGTTTGCTGAAATTGTAGGGGGAGCAGTCCTAGCGGGTGAAATCTCTCTTCTTGCAGCATTAGCGCAGGGAAGTTTAGCCAGAGCACATGTGACGTTAGCAAGAAGAACCCGAAACACATAACAAAAAGTGACTATCAATGACTATTAATGACCACAAGTCACTGATTGTCATTAAGTTGTCACTTAATTGTCATTTATTGTTAAGGATTTTGAATTTTTGAATATATGAGCGTAGCTATACAAGGTTTTGGGGTCTATGTTCCAAAATATCGTATTAAAGTAGCGGACATTGCCGGGGTCTGGGGGAAAAATGCTATTGAGATTGAGAAATCATTGGGACTCCTAGAAAAATCAGTAGCGGCTCCTGATGAGGATTCAGTTACTCAGGCCTTTGAGGCAGCAAGATTAGCTATAATAAGCGCCAATATTACCCCAACATCCATCGATGTTTGTTTCGTCGGTTCAGAAAGTCATCCATATGCTGTGAATCCCACCTCTACTATAATTGCTGAGTTTTTAGGCATTGGTAGAAACTATTTATCTGTCGATTTGCAATTTGCATGTAAAGCAGCCACTGCCGGAATTATAGCAATATCTGGATTAATTGCCTCGGGGAAGGCTTCCTTTGGACTAATTGTTGGTACAGATACTGCACAAGCCAAACCCCATGATATTTTGGAATATACTGCCTCATCGGCAGCTGCTGCTTGTATATTAGGTAAAGATAGCGATCGCGGTTTAGCTACTATTATTGAAACTTCCTCATATAGCTCCGATACGCCGGATTTTTGGAGGCGTGACGGGGTAAAATATCCCACTCATGGAGGCAGATTCACAGGAGAACCCGCATATTTTACTCATGTAATAGGAGCTGCAGATTTACTTCTTAAAAAAACTAAACTATCACCATCTAACTTTGATTATTGTATCTTCCATATGCCCAATGGTAAATTTCCCAGAGCTGTAGCGAAACGTTTAGGGTTTAAAGATAAGCAGTTAGCTCCTTCTCTTATCGTTGAACAAATTGGTAATCCATATTCTGCTTCTTCCTTATTGGGTCTTACCTCAGTACTTCAGTTTGCCAAACCTGGACAATTAATTTTCATGGTTTCCTATGGATCAGGAGCCGGAGCTGATGGGTTTGTACTAAAAGTAGGAAAAGGTATTATCCAAAAAAGAAAAGTTGTGCCCCAAGTAGATGATTTTATAAAAGATAAGAAATATATTTCTTATGTGCAGTATTTAAGATTTGGAGGGAAGATCTAGATTATTATGAACGTTTCAATTCTAGGCGCATCAACTAGCAAATTTGGAGAACTATGGCAGACTTCTCCTCGAGATTTAGTCAAAGACGTCGTTGCCGAGTCCATAGATCAGGCAGGAGTGACGAAATCAAAAATTCAGGCTGTTTTTGTTGGTAACATGCTTTCAGGTACTCTTGGCGGACAGGATCATTTGGGTGCTTTTTTTGCCGAGGAATTAGGCCTAAGTGTGCCTGCTATGAAAATAGAAGGAGCATGTGCTTCCGGAGGTCTCGCTGTGCATGCGGGAGTTTTAGCCGTTTCTTCAGGTTTATATGAAACTGTACTTGTGGTTGGAGTGGAAAAAATGACTGACCATAAACCGGAGGAGGTAGCCAAAGCCCTAATGGGGGCTGGGGCTGATGCAGAAAGGGAAGCTGGTGCTACTTTTCCTGCTCTCTATGCTTTAATGGCCAGAGCCCATATGCAAAAGTACGGTACAACCGAGGAACATTTAGCTAGTGTTGCAGTAAAAAATCATTATCATGCTTCTTTAAATTCCCATGCCCAGTTTCCCTTTACTGTTACGATTGAGCAAGTTTTAAAGAGTCCAACTGTTGCTTCTCCACTGAAACTTTTGGATTGCTCGCCAATTACTGATGGTGCGGCAGCATTGATTTTAACTAAAAACCAGGTACCTCGGACCAAGAACAAAAAAGTTATAAATATCGTTGCTTCGGCTGTTGCTACTGATACATTAGGGGTGGCACAAAGAGAAGATCTCACGACACTAAAGGCAGCTGTAAATGCATCGAAAAAGGCATATGAACAAGCCGGAATTGGACCCAAAGATATTGATGTTGCCGAAGTGCATGATTGTTTTACAATTGCTGAAATTATCGCCATGGAAGATTTAGAATTTTTTGGCAAGGGTGAGGCAGCTTCTGCAATAAACAAGGGTAAAACAAAGCTTGGAGGGCGAAAAAACGGCACGACTGATAATCTAATTGTAAACACTTCAGGTGGGCTCAAAGCTGTGGGTCATCCTGTTGGAGCAACTGGAGTAAAACAAATTGTTGAAATATATCAACAGCTTATTGGTCAGTCAGGTAAAAAACAAGTGGAAGGGGCGGCAGTAGGATTAACACATAATGTAGGAGGAAGTGGAGCCACAGCTGTTGTTCATATATTAAAGAGAGAATAAAAAGAAAATCCGAAGCACGAAATCCGAAATCCAAAACAAATTTAAATGTTTCAAATTCAAATATTCGAAACGATTAGAATTTTATATTTTGAATTTTGATATTGTTTCGAGTTTCGATATTCGGATTTCGAATTTATTATTACTATGATAAGTCCTGTCAAAATTTGGCGCAATCAAAAAAAAATTAGGAAACTTTTAGGGCTTGAAGGAAAAATAATAACTTTTAGCAAAATTCATGTTCCACCTGCCGGATTTGAATCACAGGCGCCATACGTAGTGACGGTCGCAAAATTAAATTCCGGAGCTAATTACACGGCTCAGTTAGTTGATTGGGAAGATAGACATCTTGCCATTGGGCAAAAGATTAAAACAGTACTTCGAAAAACAAAAGATCCGGGAGAAGAAGGAGTAATACCTTACGGGATTAAGTTTAAACCTATTTAAATACGAATATATGCGAATGTGTTACCTATCCTATAAAAATATTCGAGTTAATTCGCAAGGTTGGAAAATACTTCCAGTAGCAATTCTCAATATGCGAATTTATTCGAATGCCTGATAAGTTATTAAGAGTATTTGCATGAATTCGCATTCAATAGTTACAGTTTCCGCTCCAGGTAAAATTCATCTTCTTGGTGAACATGCTGTTGTTTACGGTCATCCGGCATTACTCGCTGCAATTAATTCTAGACTTTATGTAAAAGTGCAAAGTGCAAAGGTTAATGAGTTAAGTGGCAAAGAAATAAAAATTATCAGCCCAGAAAAAGATACTTTAATAGGACAGGCTATTTCGGTTTTTAAAAAAGCATGGTCAATAAAAAATTTACCCCCAGGAGTAATTACAGTTACTTCTCAAATTCCAGTCGGCTCCGGACTTGGATCATCGGCAGCTTTGGCGGCTGCAACTATTGGGGCTTTGATGAAATTTGTAAAAAATCTTTGGAACCCGCATCGCATCAACGAGCTTGCTTTTGAAGTAGAGAAACTAGCTCATGGTAATCCATCTGGAGCTGATAATACCTCTGTAGTTTTTGGCGGTTTAGTTTGGTACAGGCGCGAATTTGATTTCCTTAAATCAATCTGGAGTTTACCTATTTCAGCTTATAAAATTCCTCGATTTTTTCTTATTGATAGTGGAAGACCAAAAGAAACTACCAGACAAATGGTAGAAAAAGTGGCCGCATTATATAAAAGAAAGAAGAAAATAGTGGAAGCTCTTTTCCAGGATCAGGAACAACAAACAAAAAATTTACTACTATCACTGCGGACGGGCGATAAAGGACAGTTAAAAAAGGCAATTATAAAAGGCGAAAATAATTTAGAAAAAATATCCGTTGTTGGGATTTTTGCCCAAAAAATAATTCGAGATATAGAAGCAAAAAAAGGTGCAGCGAAAATTTGCGGAGCTGGAGGAGTTGTAGCTGGAAGTGGTATGCTTCTTTGTTACTGCAAGGATACTATCTCGTTACAATCAATTGCAAAGAAATTCAAAGTTTCCGTCTCGCCAATATCATTGGGGCAAGAAGGTATTAGAATTGAGTTAGCTAATAACAATAAGTGACTATAAATGACTATCAGTGACCATTAATGACACATCACTATTACATTGAGTCACTAAATAGTCACTAGGTTGTCATTAAATTGTCATTAAGTAGCAAAATGTCAATCACAGTTTCCGCACCAGGCAAGCTTATGCTTTTGGGAGAACATGCAGTGGTTTATAGTTACCCGTGTATGGCAAGTGCTATTGATAAATATCTGACTGTTAAGATTAAAAAAAGAATTGACAATTCGGATGAATTATTAATTAGTCCGATAACTGATAATAGTTTTGTAAAAAAAACACTGGATATATTTAAGAAAAAATATTCGGTTAATCAAGGCGTAGATCTTGAAATACAAAGTGAACTGGGTAATTATGGTTTAGGATCATCAGCTGCAGTGGTTGTGGCAATAGTTAAAGGATTAGCCGGTCTTTTTAAAATATCTTTAACAAATAAAGAATTATTTGACATAAGTTTCGAGGTGGTAGTAGCTGTACAAAAATTAGCGTCCGGATTTGATATTGCGGCAAGCATCTGGGGTGGGACAATTTATTTTGACGGACATACAAAACAAGTTGAATATCTTGGCAGTAGCAAGCTCCCAATTATTGTTTGTTTTAGTGGTAGCAAAGCTAAAACAGTAGAAATGGTCAAAAAAGTAAAAAATTTAAAAGAAAAAAATGAAGTGTTTGTCGAAGATATTTTTAGATCAATAAAAAAATTAGTTGAACAAGGTAAAAGAGCGATTATTAACAAAGATTGGAGAGAGTTAGGAAATTTATACAATGAAAATCATAGATTACTGATTAAGCTAGGAGTTAGCACAGATAAGTTAGATACTTTAGTATCAGCAGCAGTTACGGCAGGGGCATATGGTGCAAAACTCTCCGGAGCCGGCGGAGGCGATTGTATGATAGCAGTTGTATCTGATGATAGGAAGGTAAATGTAAAGGCGGCAATTGAACAAGCGGGAGGGAAAGTGTTAAATATTAGCGTTGGATTGGGTAAGTGAGCAATTAAATATTAAAAATTATTTTATGAAGTCAACAGCCATTGCTCCATCAAATATTGCCTTTATCAAATTTTTTGGTAAAACCAATGACGAACTTAGACTGCCAGCCAATAGCTCTATTTCAATGAATTTATCGGCAGCAAGTACCGTAACATCTGTTGAATTTTCTTCAAAATATAGGCAAGATAATATAGAGATAGTTGGTGAAAGGTTTAGTGAGAAAGAAAAATTTCGAATAAGTGGTCATATAGACAGAATAAGAAAATTAGCAAAAATAAAACAATTTGCCAAAGTCGTAACCCAAAATAGCTTTCCCAAAAGTAGTGGTATTGCTTCATCAGCATCAGGCTTTGCCGCAATAACTTTGGCTGCAACTGCCGCATTAGGCCTTTCTCTTTCAGAAAAAGAATTGACTATATTAGCTCGTTTAGGCTCGGGATCTGCTGCAAGAAGTATTCCCGATGGATTTGTGCAGTGGACTAAAGGGGATAAAAGTAATAATTCTTATGCTTATAGTTTATACCCCCCAAACTACTGGGATATTGTAGATATTCTGGCGGTTTTGGAGGATAATCCAAAATCAGTTAGTACAACCGATGCCCATAAACTTGCCTCCAGTAGTCCCTTTTATAAACAAAGAATAGAGGGAATGGATGAAAAAATTGAAAAATTAAAATATGCACTTAAAAGACGAGATTTTATCTCTTTTGGTAAAATTTTGGAAGAGGAAGCTCTAAATATGCACGCGATCATGCTGACAACTACTCCACCTTTATTATATTGGATTGGCAATACAATTGAATTAATATTAGCTGTTTGGCAGTGGAGGCAGAAAGGATTAGAACTTTATTTCACTATCGATGCCGGAACCAATGTACATCTAATATGCGAGGGAAAAAATCAACAAAATGTAGTTTCAACACTTAATTCATTAAAAATTGTTAAAAGTATTATTATTAACAAACCAAGTAGTGGTGCGAGACTTATTAACAATCATTTATTTTAGAAATGGGAAGTGAGAAATGGGAAGCTAGATTGGAGAAATGAGAGGTGGGAAATTTATATAATCCCACTCCTCACTTCATTATCCAGATTCTCACATCTAACTTCTCACTTTAATACTAGGGTTTCGGATTTAATAACAGATACTGAAATGAATTCTGTATGACAATTAAAGACTATGCCAGATAAGTTAGATACACCTAAACATGTTGCCATTGTTATGGACGGCAATCGCAGGTGGGCAAAGGCAAAGGGACTTTCAACCTTTGAAGGACACCGACGCGGAGAAGAGCGTATTGAGCCAATTGTTGATACTGCAATTGAGCTAGGGATTCCCTATCTTACTTTTTGGGCATTTTCTACAGAAAATTGGAATAGAACTGCCAAGGAAGTAGCATTTCTAATGCAGCTTTATAGGCATGTTTTACATAAAAAGGTGGATAAATTTCACAAAAAGAATGTCAAGATAAATATAATTGGCAACCTGGCTATGTTTCCCAAGGATATACAAAGAAAAACTGGGCAGTGGATGGAAAAAACCAAAAATAATAAAAAAATTACAGTTAATATTGCTTTAAGTTATGGCGGTCGTGATGAAATACTGCGCGCAGTTGAGAAATGGCGCTCAAGTCCTAAGTTCAATCCGCCAGCTGGCGGACAAAGTTTCCCGCCTCAGCGGGATCCCGCTAGCGGCGGGACAAAGTTAACTGCTGAACAGTTCAGCAGTTATTTGGATACTGCTGGTCAGCCTGATCCGGATTTATTGATAAGAACAGGAGATGCTCAAAGACTATCTGGATTTCTTCTCTGGCAGATTGCATATACTGAACTTTATTTTACAAAAACTTTGTGGCCGGATTTTACTCCAGAGAAATTTAAAGAAGCACTCAAAGAATACAAACTTCGTCAAAGAAGATTTGGTAAATAATTATGGACAGAGGACGTTTGACAATTACTCTAGCAAAATCAACTCTTGCCAAGATTGATGAGCTGATTGATGGAACCAAAATCCGCAACCGCTCCCATGCTATAGAATACCTTATCACTCAAAGCTTGACTACCAAAGTTGATCAGGTAGTAGTCCTTGCTGGAGGCAGAGGGCTCAATATGCGTCCATTTACTTTTGAAATGCCCAAGGGTCTTTTCCCGGTGGGCGGTAAGCCAATTTTGGAGCATATTATTGAGATGCTTAGGAAATTTGAATATCGCAATATTATTTTATCAATAGGCCACTTAGGAGAAAAAATAAAAGAATATTTTGGCGATGGGAAAAAATTCGGAGTAAATATAACTTATGTATTTGAGGATAAAGAGGTAGGTACAGCAGGGGCATTATACTTGGCCTCTAGGTATATAACCAGCGATACATTTTTAGTAGTCCACGGAGATATACTAATTGATATAAATTTTTCAGATCTGATTTCCTTCCATAGGGAACAAAATACTGTTGCTACTATTGCCTTAACCTCGGTAGTTGATCCTTCAAGTTTCGGAGAAGTAGTTCTGCATGGATCCAAAATTACTCATTTTGTTGAAAAACCCAAAAAGGGAATGCAGACATCACAACTGATTAGTTGCGGTCTTTATGTTTTCGAGAAAGAAATTTTCAACTATATTCCCAAAAAGGAAACGTCACGACTAGAGGAAATATTTCCTCGTCTTGCTAGTGCTAAAAAATTATCCGGGTTTATTTTTGAAGGACGCTGGGTAGATATTGGCACACCCGCCTCATATGAAAGAGCTATAAATGAGTGGGGAGGAGAGAAGAAATAACCTGCCTGCCGGCAGGCAGGTAACCCAATCCGTCAGCTGACGGACCAATAACCTCCCGCCTCAGCGGGATCCTCGATGCTGTAATTATTCATATTGCATAAACAGCATCGGGACAATTATCCAATCTATATAAATCCTCATACCACTAACTTTCCAAGCCAATTCTAGGTGAGTCTGATCAGTAAAAATGGTAAAATGAAGGTGGGAAAATTATTCCCACTTTCATCCTGAAGCCCGCAGGCTGAAGGATCTAAGGCAATCATTATGGTTGAGAAAATGCCACTCAAAAGAGAATATAGTGCTGGAGGTATTGTATATAAAAAAGTCAATCCGCCAGCTGGCGGATCAAAGTTTCCCGCCTCAGCGGGATCCCGCAAGCGGCGGGACAAAGTAGACGAAGTCTTGTGGTTGGTTGCTCAGCACTCGCAGCATAAAGGTTGGGTTTTTCCAAAGGGAATAATTGGAGATACTAAAAAAGACGAGAAAGCCCATCAAACAGCAGTTCGCGAGGTAAAAGAAGAGACAGGAGTGGAAGGGAAAATTATAACCAAACTCAAAAAACCGGTCAGTTATTTTTATGTCTGGTCAGGCGAGAAAAGACTCAAGACTGTTTATTATTTTCTGATGCAGTATGCCAAAGGGAGTATAAAAAATCACGATCATGAAATGTCGGCAGTGGAATGGTTGCCAACTGACGAGGTTATGAAAAAACTTACATATAAGTCAGACAAAGAAGCCTTTGAAGAAGCATTAAAAATACTTAGAACTTAGAACCGAGAACCTAGAACAATTAAAAGTTCTTAGTTCATTGTTCTTGGTTCATAGTTAATAAAGTCTCCGTAGTTTCCGCCAGAGGCGGATCAGCCTTTGGCTGACAACTGATATATTATTTAGCTCTTATAGCTCAACGGACAGAGCGTCGGCCTCCGGAGCCGCAGATGCCAGTTCGATTCTGGCTAAGAGCGCTGATGAAAAGTCTAGTAAATTTCTTATTTGAAGCGTCAACACTTAAAAGGCTCAAGCGAACTGGTTGGCAGATATTGGGTGAAAACGAAGAGTCAATTGCCGAACATGCATATATGGTTTCTGTCATTAGTTATATTTTGGCAACAGAACTTAATGCCAACATAGAAAAAGTTCTTATAATTGCGATGTTTCATGATTTTGAAGAAGCTCGAACCGGAGATATCTATAGACTGGCAGATAGATACGTAAAGATTGATAAGAAAAGAGCCGTTTCCGATGCTTTTGCTAATTTGCCCTCGTCAGGTAAAATACTTAAGCTCACTTCCGAATATGAGCAGAGAAAAACTCTTGAGGCAAAAATTGTAAAAGACGCTGATACTCTGGCTTTATGTATCGAATTGAAACAACTGATAGAAAAAGGAAATATTCATGCGGCAGAATGGATGGAGCATAACATAAATCAGCTGATACTGGATAAATCCAAAGAAATCGGAAATATACTAAAGAAAACAGACAGTCACAATTGGTGGAAAAAAGATAGGGAAGAAATTAAAAATAGAATATTAAAGTAAATAGGAGGAGTCGCCTAGTTGGTCTATGGCGCGGTCCTGGAAAGACCGTTGGGCAGTGATGTCCTCGCGAGTTCGAATCTCGCCTCCTCCGCCTTAGCCTCGCTGAAGTCCCAATAATAT
>Ga0213870_1000449_pt1 | contig 19533 bp, 16 predicted proteins | sample WICALVC2017_Meta_FD_160119 | JGI IMG/M metagenome (GOLD analysis project Ga0213870, IMG submission 160119) | Freshwater microbial communities from subterranean cave lake in Wind Cave National Park, South Dakota, United States - WICALVC2017 | ecosystem: Environmental > Aquatic > Deep subsurface >... | reverse complement strand
GAAATCAAGAAAAAGAGAAGCAGCGCAACAACAGGAATGTCAAGAAATGCGAGTTTCATATATGGAATCCAAAGTTCAAATAACAAATTTCAAATCAAATCCAAAGTTCAAATGTCAAAGAAAACTATACGAAGTCGTGTTTTTGGAATTTGGGCTTTGAACTTCATTTGATATTTGGATTTTGACAGTCACTTTCTATCTCTTACGCATAATTGCAGAAAAAATCAATGCAAGTTCATTTGCCTCCTTCCAAAGTTCTCGGCATTCATCTACTTTATCAGGATTCGCTTTTGCTATCATTCTTAACCAATGCCGCGTTTCTTTTGATTCTTTCTTGCAAATGGCAATCTTGTGGCGAAAATCACTCTTTGATTCTGCTCCGTCTGCCTCCATATAGTTGGCTCCGATACTCGTGCTGGATCTCACCACCTGGCTTATCAATGGGTTATTGACGACATTGCGAGATAAACCCTTTGCAAATTCAATCATGCTTTCTCCAAACTTTGCAGTGCGTTCTTCTAAATCATACTTCTGCTTCTGGTTTTTGTTATTTGGATTTTGGATTTTATTTGGCATTTGGATTTTGGAATTTGACATTAAAGGGGCGTAATACTCTCATAGTGGGAGAGACGCTGAGGAAGTGTCGTACCATCTCCCCTCAGCACTATGCACACTGCATCAATCCTATAAAGTCCTTTATATTTTTTATTTGCAACATATGCTTTTGCGTTCCATAACAACCTTCTCTTTTTGTCATACGTTAAGGTGTCTTCTGGGCTGCCAAACTGCTCCCCCACCTTTGTCCGCACCTCAACCAAAACTAACACATCCCCTTTCTTTGCTACGATATCAATTTCTCCCCGCTTGGTTCTCCAATTCTGCTCAATAATTCGGTATCCCTTCTTTTCCAAGTACGCTCTTGCAATTTCTTCTCCAAGTTTTCCTGTCGCATTATGTTGCGCCATATGCTTTGGGGCGATACTGCAAGGCCTCTGCAATATGTCCTGGTGCAATGCGATCTGCCCCCTCCAAGTCTGCAATGGTTCTGGCAATTTTTATTACCTTATAGTAAGAACGCGCAGAAAGCTGAAAACCTTGGGCAGCCCGCAGTAAAATTCCCTCTGCTTCACGAGAAAGGGCGCAGTATTTCTTGATGTGCGCATTCTTCATTTCTGTGTTGGTGTGGATTGTCTCCCTGCGGGAGACCTCCCGTAGGGAGACAAAACGTTCCTCTTGTATTTTTCTCGCTTCCGTCACGCGTTGCTGAATAACTATGGAAGACTCAAGGAATCTTTTGAGGCTTGCGTCTTGAGCAAGCTCTTGCACGTCAACATCTGGCGTATCTATGTGCAAATCAATACGATCTAAAATGGGGCCGGAAACTCGTTTATGGTATTGGTGAATTTCGCGCGGAGTGCATTTGCACGCTTTCTTTGGGTGGTTCAAAAATCCGCAAGGGCAGGGATTGGCAGAAGCCACTAACATGAATCTGGAAGGATACGTTACCCGTCCTCTGCTGCGAGAAATAGTGATGCGCCCGTCTTCTACGGGCTGGCGCAAGGCCTCCAATACTGACCGGGGAAACTCGTTAAATTCATCAAGAAACAGCACGCCCCTATGGGCAAGCGTAATCTCGCCTGGCTGGGGCTTGGTGCCGCCGCCGCAAAGCCCAATTTGAGAAATGGTGTGATGAGGAGAACGAAACGGACGAACTCGTATCAAAGAACCTCCTGGCGGAATATATCCTGCGACAGAATAGACCTTGCTTACTTCAAGAGATTCTTCTTCAGAAAGCAATGGCAAAACGCCAGGGAGGGCTCTTGCGAGCATGGTTTTCCCAGCGCCCGGGCTTCCTGTAAAAAGAATGTTGTGGCCGCCGGCAGCAGCAATTTCCATGGCGCGTTTTGCCATTTCTTGGCCTAAAATTTCTGCCATATCAAACTCGCCGAGAGGCGCCCCTTCGACTTCGCTCAGGGCAGTTTCTTTATACACAGCAAGAGCGAGCCGTACCTTGCCCAGAAGCACCGCGATCATATGCTCAAGATTTTCTATGGGGTATACGGCAACTCCCTGCACAATAGCGGCTTCGTTTGCAGATTCTGCGGGAACATACAATTTCTCAAATCCCGCTTCCTTTGCAAACAGCGCTAATAAAAGTGTTCCTCTTGTGTGGCGCAATGAGCCGTCAAGAGAAAGTTCGCCAAAAAACAAACTTTTCTTTGGTATTTCAAATTGAAGAACGGAACCCAAGATCCCTACTGCTATGGGCAAATCGTAGAACGAACCTTCTTTGGGAACATCGGCTGGCGCAAGGTTTACCGTAATTTTCTTTTGGGGAAACTCCACATGAGAATTTGAAATCGCGGTCCTCACCCGTTCTTTGCTCTCGTCTACCGATTGCGCGGGCAACCCCACAATATCAAAACCAGGCAATCCCCTGTTTGCCACATTCACTTCCACGTCAATTCCAATTGATTCAAGCCCCATATGAGCTGCAGAGTGAACTTTAACTAACATAGTATTTGCTTCCTTCTTTTACTACTGCGCCAGACAATTCAAGGAAAGAAAGGACGCTTCCAATTTGAGCAGCTGACGTTTCAAACAAACGAGCTAATTCGTCAGCTTCTTTTGGCTCCGCCCGCAATTGTTCCAGAATTTTTTGTTCAAGAGTAGGATTTGAGCCAGAGTTCAGGATTTTTTTTGTTGTAGGGCTCCCCGCCTTAGAGGCGAGGGATAAAGACGAAAAAAATCCGGAATTCTGGCGAAAATAGTCCAAAATATCCTTCGCACTCGTAACAACGCCTGCTCCTTCTTGCAGAAGCTGCATGGTGCCCTGCGACATTGTGCTGGTGATTTGCCCTGGCACTGCAAACACCTTTCTCCCAAACTTTTTTGCAAAATTTGCTGTAATCAAAGAGCCAGAGTTCTCGCCTGCTTCCACTACCATGGCTGCTTGGCAAAGCCCTGCAACAATTCTATTCCTCTTTGGATAACTCCACAACGTGGGCAAAAATGTGCCCTCATATTCTGAAAGAATAACTCCTCCATTTGCTAAAATCTCGTTGTACAAATCCTTTTGATATTCAGGGTGAATAACGTCAATGCCACAAGGCATCACCGCAATAGTCTTTCCTCCCGCGTTCAGCGCGGCTTTGTGGGCAGTTGCGTCAATGCCATACATAAATCCAGAAACTATGGTTACTCCTGCCGCTGCTATCTGCCCCACCAACTGCTCTGTCACACGCCTTCCATAGCTTGTCATTCGTCTTGTGCCAACAACCGCAAGGCAATGCTCAAAAAGTTCCGGGTTCCAGTTCCCTTTATAATATAGTATCTTGGGAGCGTCGGAAATTTCTCTGAGTAAAGAAGGGTACCTTGAATCTTCTTTAATAATTTGGTTCATAATAATGCCAAATGTCAAAGCTCAAATGTCAATTGAATGTCAAATGACTCAATGCCAAAATATTGGAATTTGAACTTTGGATTTCATTTGTCATTTGGATTTTGACATTTCTAGGTCGTTCTTGCCAATGTAAATCCCCACACTTTTTCTACTCCTGCCTTTTTTAAAACTTTGCAGCATTCTTTCATGGTAGCCCCAGTGGTCCACACGTCGTCAACCAGCACCACGTTTTGTGGTGCGCGGATTTCCGCAGATATTTGCTGATTGCCGCTGATACTATATCCGCGGCCATCTGCTATGAATCCGCGGTCATCTGTAAGATAGCGAAAGCTATCTTTCACATTCTCCAATCTTTCTTTCTTGTCCAGGTCTGTCTGCGGCTTGGTGTCTTTTGTTTTTTCTAAAAGACTTTTCAGGGAATTACCAGAAATTACAGAGATTTCCTTTGCAATCAACGCCGCTTGATTATACCCTCTTTTGCGTTCTTTTCTTTTCCACATAGGCACAAACGTGAGCGCGGTGCCAGGGGTAAGCAAAAACGAAAGGAATTGCGAGAAACGCGCGGTGTCTTTGGTTGTTGTACGAAACGCCAGCTCTATGGTTTCTTGCACTGCGTGACCTATCCCTCTGTACTTTATTTGGAGGAGCAGTTTCTTGACTACTCCCTCATACTCCCATACTCCTATCAAGCCGTCTAAGGTATACCTGCCCGTCCGGCAGGCGGGTTTGCCTTTGCACGCCTCGTGGGTTTGCCCGGTAAACGCTGATGTTTCGCACACTGGGCATATGAGCGAAGCTTCGCCTACAAATTCCTTGCACCTTGTACAAATATATCGTCCCTCATGGCCGCACCCTACGCAAAACACAGAAAAGAAAAGATCCAAAACAAACTTTGCAATTTTCTCAAGACTGTTGACTTCTAATTTCAACATTTCATTGCCTGGGCAGTTGTGCTTAACCAGGTTAAGCACGCTAGCCCAACTTAGCTACTCAAGCACAAGGTGGCCGATTGCTTCATATTTCTTATCTCGCAACACCATCTTTACGAGATTAAGATATGCTTGAGGCGTGGGCAACATCTCTTCAAGAATACCTTTATCAATAATAAGCGAATTTCTCTTCCCAAGGTATTCCAAGTGCGTGCTCCAAAGATATTTCTCCGCGTATTCTAACACCGTTTCAATGTTCTGTATCCCCTGCTCTTTCCAATTTGGAGCAACAAACTCGGCTGGATTTAAAACATTAATATAAACAAGCAAGTACTGAAGATAACGCTCGTCATCCACAAGGATGTTTTTAAACTTATCCTGGAATAAACTTCCCACTCTTTCGTGTTTGTTGTTGAAATATCGCGCATAACCAACTCCGAACTTCTGCATAAACTTCGTGATTCCGCCCTCCTGAATTTCTTCAACAAGAAGATGGTAATGGTTCCCCATAATACAGTACGCCATAATCCGTACCAGCTGCTTTCTGCTAGCTCCTTGGTTTATTATGTAATCTTTTAATACATGTAAGGTGAGCCGGCCGCGGTTGCGTTCAAGCTGCCAAAGCACATTGGCTGCGCTTTTAACATCATTGAATAAACACAGACCCTGGAGAAAACGCCAATAATCCGCTTCACCGCCGCAGATTGTGCACTTTGCCACACCCCGGTTGTATACGTGATAAATTTTGCCGACTGCGAATGGAAATTTTCTTTTCATAAATGATTATGACCGGGCTTATGCTTAACCTTGTGCTTAACCTGGTTAAGCACAGGCCCAAAACAGATGGTTTCAGTATATCATCTCTCGAAAAATGGAGAAACGAAAACACGCCCTGACATGGCGTGCTTTCTTTGCGGGGAGGTCTTTACCTTATGATTTCCTCTAACACCCTTCCTTGCACATATGGTGGAATTGCAACATTCATGAGCTTGAGCATGGTGGGCAGCTGGTCAACATGACTTATCTGTTCTTTCAACTCATACCCCTTCTTGACCCCGGGCCCCATGATGACAAAGGGAGTCCACATATCAGGGTCTTTTGGATTATTCGCTTGCTTGTAGCCAGACGTTAAGGGTTCTGTAAAGATCTGCAGGCCTTCGCTTGGTTCCTCAAGCCATTGGTATCCCTTTTTCACTTCTAAAACCAAATCCCCTACCCGATCGGTTGGCAGTTCAAAGAACTTTGGCGCGTCTTCCCATTTCACGGCCTGCACTAAGGGTTTTGTGCCATCGGCGTCTTGCAGTTCTTCTAACGCTTTAATTACTTCTGTTCTTAATTTCTCGTATTCTGGCCCTGAACCTCGTTTCCAATCGCCAGCTAAACCCTGCGGGCTCACATATACATGGGCCATTTTAAGATAGGCAACTTTCGTGTTTTGCCAATCAATAAGCGGCTCACCGGTCTTCTCGTCAATTTTGAACTTAAACCATCCTTTTTGGGCAAATAGGTTATTAAGCCGTACTTGTTTGTGAAGGCCCGCTATTCCGTGATCTGAACTCAACACTATCAGGGTACTCTTGTCTGCATTTTTGATGGCTTCTCCGATTATCGCATCCAACCCTTGATACATCTTCAAAATATCGGCCATCGCCTCGCCTGCCTTGTTGGGATCATAGTCTTTATTGTTTTTGTCAACAAAACGCATCCACCACCTGCTCTCGAGCATTTGGTTTGGAGTGTATGTATCTTGAATAAATGCGTCGGGCTTATAGGTCTTGAATATGAAATCCGTTGCTTTGGCGTGCCAGTCCAAAGATGTCATTGCCTCTTCAAAGAAGGTCTGTTTATCCTCATCCTCGTATATTAACTGGGGCGGCCAGTTATCAACAAAATCAACCATGGGGCCAACGCCCTTGGTCAATTCCTCGGCAACATAAGAAGGGTCAACAACAAGACTGTTGAGATTGTTGAAAAAGACCCTAATTCTAAAGTTACCATCGCTCGAGAGCTTGATGACTCTGAACCGAACCTGAGAGTCAAAAGATTTTTCAGAAACCGTAAGTTTTACAGGAAACCATTCGCTCCACATGCTCTGTTTTAAAGTAGTCAAGGGTTTGTTGTCTTGGGAGAACGTAACCGAACCTTTTGAAATTGCAGCCGTAAACGTTGCGCCGTAGGCTGAAAGTTTTGCTTCGTATTGCCCGTTTCCCAAATCTTTCTTTTCAACAAACTGGGTGAGTGGCTGCCCGAGGTAGAAAAGTCGAAATCCCCTTCCCTCCTTTTTTCGTTCGGCAAGCTTTTCTTGCGGCTCGTAAATAACTGCGTGCGTATCCGCTCCCCAGTTTCCCCAGCGGCCCCGAATGGTAATGCCCTTTTCTAGCTCAGGCGGGGTTGACCCGGGAATTGAAAGAAGCACAACTTTTTTCCCTGCTTGCTCCAATACTTTCCAAATTGGCGCTACTTTTTTTGCGGTTGAGGAAAATCCGGCAACCGAGGGTTTAGTCAAGGGCTTTCCCTCTATATGCATGGGGCCGTCGGCAACTCCGTGCACCGTAGGGTGGGCTCCTGTAAGCAAAGAGGCAAAGTTTGTTGGGGTATGAGAAGGAAAGTCAGGAATAGAGTAGCCGTAGGCGCCCTGGTCCATCATCTTTTTAATGTTGGGCAGTTTCCCTTGTTGCGCCCACTTATAGACTGTGAAAAGGTTAGGTTCTGCCCTCATTCCATCGGGAATGAACCAGTAGAGCTTGGTTGCCTGCTGGGGCTGGCTAGGCTGGTTGAAAAGATACCAGACGCCCCCCAAGACCGCGACCGCTACGATAAAAAGAATGACTTTGTTGTGCATACTCCACCTTACAAGAACAAAGCGAAAAAGAAAAGAGGAAGATTATCCACAGGTCCCGTACGAAGTCCGAAATGTTATTTCGGCAGTAGCCGAAGGCTACTTACTTCGTACGGGACAGGCAAATGACTCAATGCGAGGTTCAAGCCCTTCCTTGGTCTTGGCAAAAAGCTGAACTTCAAAAATGCCTTTTTCTTCGCAGTCAAAAATGCCGTAGGAAGAATAATACGCAACAAGGTCTTTGGCGCAAATGCCGTACGTAAACCGGTCCCCCGCAAACAAGGTATAGATTGTTCCTTGTTCAAGTTCTTTCACCTTTGGCTTAAATTCCTCGGGGCACTCTATGACATTGGTTATAACCTCGGGATACGGCGAGTCGGTTGGAGAAAATAACGACTCCAAAAGAAACTTTTTGTCCCCCACGTATTTTGCCGGAGCATTGGTCTTTGTTTTCGTCATTTTCAAAATGGTGTTGTCGTCTTGCGCTTCAAGGGTTTCTTTTGTGAGGGTCCCCTCACCGATCTTAGAAAAATCGGTGAGGGTGAAGCCAGCGCTATTGAACCCAACCTGCCATTTTGCAAGATGTACTGCCACGTCCTCCTTTTTCCCTACTATATCCATGGCCCTGTCTACAAAACTATTATCCACAAAGTCATCAATATTGACTCTTTTATCAATCTCTCCGTACTCCAACATAAGCCTTTGCATCTCTTGGAGCAAGTCAACATGGACCAATGGCGGGTATTCAGAAAAGGCGCCCTCTGGCTGCCGCGCGGCCCAATCTTTCTCATCTTGGATCATTCTCATATAGGCAGAGATGATCTTTTGAACCTTCTCAGGGTGCTCTTCAAGAAAGTCTCTGCGGAATATAAGCAGGCCGTGGGAAAGTTTGGGGTTCCTCCAGTCCATTTTCCGATATTCATATATCAGCCCTTCGTCAATAAGCCGAGGCATCTCTTTGTAAGAAAAATAACCGCCGTCTATTTGCTTATTCCTTAGGGATGCTTCGACGTCTGTCTCGGGTATTGGCCCTGCAATAATGACATCTTTCTCTGAGTCCAGCCCAATGTTTTTCACAAACTCTTTCAGGAAAACAACGGAGCCGGGGCCGGTCTCCTGAGTGGCGAGCACCTTGCCCTTAAAGTCTTCGGGGCTCTGTATCGTTACATCGCTGCGCATCATAATCCTCTTTGCGGCCCCATCATACATAAGTGCAGCAACCGCCACAACGGGAATATTGTTATGAACCGCCCAAATAAATGTGGGCATGCCGACGGTAGCCCCAGCAAACCCTTTCTGTTTTATCCCCTCCTCTACTATGGTGAAGCCGTCTACAACTCCAAAATAACCATAGTCGCCGGTATTGCTTTTCTTCAGCTCTGCAATGCGATCGGAAACGCTGTACCACTCACCCTTGTTAGCATACTTGGTATACAGTTCCACATCTACGCCCTCTTTTTTAAAGTATTGATTGACAAACGTACGTCCAAAGGTTCCGGTTCTGCCCCCATTGAAAAAGCCGATTGTAACGGGCTCGTCTGGGGTTTCTTTTGTCATTTTTTTCTCGATAGAAAAATAGAAACCCAGACCAACCAACACGAGAACGACTGCAATAAAAAACTTCATGGGTATATTTATAATGATACCATCATCTTCTGCGTTGCCAAACCCCCTGAGAAATGCACGCCGTGAATAGTAAAGAAGATAATGCAAAATTCCTCAGGCAATGACTCTGCCGAGCGACCCAAGGAGTAAGATTGTTCAATACCGGCTAATAGAGTATATCATTCACGTTCAATTCTTTGGAGGTCGAGCCAATGGAATAATACCACTGGAGCTGCTGCTGGATAAGATTTTTGTCGGTTTCGCTAGACTTCCAATGGGTAAGCTGCCTTACGATGACTCCGTCCTGTCCGAAATTTTCCTTCACGCATGCGGTAAGGATCTGGTCAGCTTTGGTTGGGTTTTCTCTGATGAAGTCTATGGAACGGTCCCACACTTCAACAATCTTGCTTGCAACTTCTGGCCTTTGTTTTATAAGCCCTGTAGAAAGTGCTGAAACGCTCATTGGCCAGGGACTAAAAACGTATTTGGCAAAAATAGGACCTTCTATAAGTATTCTAGCCCTGCCAGAAGATAAGGAAAGGGAAAGCCCGGGCTCTTTTATGTACAGGGCATCAGCCGCATTGTTGTGAAGATCGTTCTCGGTTGCGCTCCTGAGGTTGAACTCTGCTGGATTCAAACCATTCTTCTCAAGCACTGCCTTTAGCGCTTCAACTTTGGGCGTGATTGGACCACTAGCACTAGTAACTATTCCTATAATCTTCCCCTTGAGTTGACCTAAACTTGTTATTTCTGAATCTTTGCGCACAAGGATTGCATCGTTCCATTTGCTTTCATCCTGCAAGTTAAAGTTAAATGCCTTAAAGGTGTCCGGGTGTTGGTCTTCAGACATATAAAATAGACCCCTGCTCGTTACCAATACATCGGGGGCAGGGTCTTTCATATCAGTAGCTCCCAGCAGATTAACATTAATATTTTCTCCTGCAAAATACCCGTTTTGTAATGCAACCAACATCGGAAGAGTATTCGGATCGCATGGGTTGTGCGCTGTTGATATGCCTATGGTTTCTGCTGTTTGAAAAGCCGTGGTGTTGGTTATAAAAAGAAAACCAGCGCCTGCCAAAACGAACAGCCCTCCCACTATTAATATATTGATTTTCCCGCTCTGTTGCATTATGTATATAGGATACCCAATCCACGCAAAAGGCGTCAAGAAAGTTATCCACAGGGATTTTATGCCCCAAACGCATTGTCAACAAAGCTGGTGTCAACAAAGTTAGTAATATCTACTGCTTGATCAATCTCTCCGTACTTCAACAACAAACCCTGCATTGCTTCAAGCAAATCAGTCCGAATTTTTGGGGGGAGGTCGTATGTTGGTATTTCCATTCCCTCAAACTCACCCTCCATCATCAAGCCCTTGTCCCAGGACCTGTCTCTTTGTTCATCTGGAATACTTTTCTCGTATGCAACTCTTTTCACATATGCTTGCACAACCCTTTGTACTTCCTCTCTATGATTGGCGACATAATCTTTATGGAAAACAAGGAGCGCATGGGAAATCGCAGAATCCATCCAGTCCATGGGGCGATACACATACGCTAACCCGCTGTCAACCAGACGTTTCACCGCGACTAAGTGATACAACCCTCCGTCTATCTTTTTTTCCTCAAGCCATGTCTCTGCATCAAGCTCACCCACCTGGTCTATCATCGTGAGATCTTTGCCTGGAACCAGACCTATATCACCAAGAAACTCTCTTAAAAATATCGCATCCCCTGGTCCTGCCCTGCGCGAAATGAGCGTTTTCCCCTTGAAGTCACTGGGGGAGTTAATTTTAACATCGCTCCTCATGATGATCCCTTTGCCAGGAACAGCGTCGTACCCAAGCATGGCGACAGCCACAATTGGCAAACCCTTCTGGATGGAGGCAAGAAAGGAACTCTCTCCAATTGTTCCTCCGTCAAACTCGCCCGCCATAATTTTCTCAACAATTTCAGTACCAGACATTTTCCCAAAAACATTCCGCTGACTATCTTGTCTCTCTCGTGCCAACAGGAGGGCTAGTGTCGCCTCATTGGTTTTTGGAACCTTCACGATCTCATCGCCATAGAGATACTTGGTATAGAGCTCCACAGCTACGCCTTCTTGGTCAAAATAGTTATAGAGAAACGTACGATAGATCATATTGACTCTCCCGCCATGAAAATACCCTATGCGCACGGGCTGGGCGTCATCTGCGAGCGAAACTCCGTCTAACAGAGGCGTCAGGGACGCGATGTCCACCCCGTATCGATGCAGAATGGTGGGCGTGACATCTTTTCTATCTCCGTCTTTTTTCAGCCGGCTGTCGTTTGCCGCGAGAAAGGTGTCGGGTTCGTTCTTGTGGTGCAGCTGCCCTTCTGCAAACCCATGGTCTGAGGTAACGTATACCAGCGTTTTCTCGTAGAGTCCCAACTGCTTGAGCTTAGCCACTATCTGCCCCAACCAATGGTCATTGGCAATGATCGAGTCGAGATACTCTTTGGAGCCGCCGCCGTACTTGTGCCCAAGTTCATCCGGCTCTTCAAAATGGAGAAAGGCAAAAAAGCGTCTATCTTTGTACTGTTCCAGGTAATCAATCACTTTCGGACCAACGTTTGCCGCGCTTCCTAAACCCACCTCAAAAACATCCAGTGCGTCTTTGGTGTAGTAGTATGGGTCTCCCTCCCTGTCTTCAAGAATTCTTTCTTCACCTGGTATGTATGTTGGCGCCAAAGTGCCTTCGTCTTTGTAAAATGTTTTCTCTCGCGTATCCGGGTATCTGGTGATGCAATTTACGCAAATTTTATGAGCCCCCCTTGCTCCTATGTTGTCTATTTTCCCTCCTACAAAAAGAGTGGCAATGTTGTCTTTCCCGAAATAGTTCTCAAGCCGTTCAAATATGGTGTAGCCCTCGGGTATTGGCTTGTAGGAAAGATTATCATAAATGCCCAGGGTTTCCGCGTTGTATCCCGTTAAAATTTCAGCCCATCCTGCTTTGGTTTCCGTAGTGGCAGTGGTTACGGCGGTATTGACAATCCCCCCCTCGGCAACAAGCTTTTTTAGGTTTGGCAGTTTGCCTTCACTAAGGAGTTTCAATACATGCTCTCTTTGGGCGCCGTCCCAACCAACAAGGATAAAATTTTGAAATCCCGCGATGGGAGGTACGTTCTTTTTTGCTGTATTTGGATACAAATTTTTGTATAGAAAAAATCCCCCAACAACAAAAACCAACAGAAAGACAACCCAAAAAACTTTTGCATTTTTTCTACCAATATCCATGTTCTTTTGCCGATTCAATTATCTCCTGGGGCAATAACCCGGGGGAGGATAGATTTTTAATAGTATAGCTTGTGGCAGCTTCTGCCCAGTTTTCCAACACCTCCTTTAATTCTGCAGTGAGTGCGGGCTGCTGTAATGCAAGGTTGTGCAATTCGTCAGGATCGTCTTTCAGATTGTATAGCTCATATGTATCTTCCTTTGGTTCCCCCCCTTCGCCAAACGTTGTTTCATGGATTAATTTCCAGTTTTTGGTCCGTACAGACTCATTTATGCTCTTCCAGGGGAATATCTGCAACGAAAAATTACGCCCTTCTACCAACCCAAACCTTGATCCAGCAAATACATATTGATTGATATCCTCATTTTCTCCTTTGAGCAGAGAAACTAAACTTTTCCCTTGTAGCTGCGTTGGCTTGGGTATACCGAGTACATCTAAAAGCGTTGGCATGACATCAATGGTTTGAACCAAACCTTCTGCTGTTTTCCCTTTTTGTTTAGGTACCTTCATGATGAGGGGGATATGGGCCACGTCATCATAGAGGGTTCCCCGAACTGCACCAGCCCTGCCAAATCTTCCGTGTTTTGCAAACATTTCTCCATGGTCTGAGAAAACAACAATAATGGTGTTCTCAGGAATTGTTTCCTCTATGGTATCCAAAAAGTTCCCCACCAGTTCATCTACCGATAAAATTTCCTCATCGTAAAGTTCTTCTAGATACGTAATATCGTCTTTGGTTAAAATAACCTTTTCCGGCCCTTTTCTGTAGTAATAAGCTTCATAGTTCTGGCTTTCTGGGTCTTTAAATCCCCGTAAGCAAAGCTTGCTATCTACGGTAGTATTCTTCCCTTCTTGCCTTGAAAATGTTCCTTTCAAGTGTTCTGGTGGAGCAAACGGGCAGTGGGTATCGTAGCCATGGATAAAAAGAAAGAATTTCTCTTTTGAATTTTTGCCGAGCCATTCTCGGGCTTTAGTTAAAGTGGGCTGGAAACCAGCAAATTGTATGGCTGTAGTGAGATCAGCAGCTTCTCCAAACTCCTCAAATCCGCGCATGTGTCCAAACCCATTGGTGTAATCAAGGCCTCCAACAAAAGCAGCTGTTTTGTATCCCTCATCCCTCAGTATTTCAGGTAATGTTTGTATCTGTCGATCCAGTAACAAAAACTGCAGGGGTTGTATTGCTTCGCCTGGCCGCTGATCCACAAATCTATCCATGATCTTGTGGCTGTAGGGATAGAGAGAAGTGAACAGGGACGTTGCCACAGGCAAGGTCCACGAGGTTTGGGTAAAGGCATTTTTAAAAACAACCGCGTCTTTTGCCCATTCTGTCAACTGCGGGGTAGTCAATCGCTCGTAGCCATATACGTTCATGTGTTCAGCTGAAACATTGGAAAGAGAGATCATTATCAGATTGCAGTCCTTACACCCTATTTGAGGCCCCTCATTCCTTTTATCACTTTTTAAAAACAGGGGGCCATACCAAAAAACAGCGGCGATTCCAAATACAGCCAGGACGAGGATGAGTATGGATTTTGTGCTTGAAGACATCTGTTATTGATTGCCTTTTCTTATCTGTTCTGACCAATCAGACAATCGTAGTTTCAAGTCCTCAAATACACCCTCTTTGGCGCTTAGAAGGTTATGGAGCTCTTCTTTATCGTTTTCTATGTCGTACAGCTCAAATGCCGGAGGTTGGGGAGTTGGTCCAATAACCTCTTCCTTTATGAGTTTCCACTGTTTGCTTCTCACGGCTTCCACCCTTGTTCTTTCGGTAAGGTATAGGTTATCTTCCGCCGGGCTAAACTCAGAACCAGCGAAAACATATTGGTTTACTTCTCTGCCTTGAGATACAAGAGGCAAGAGACTTTTCCCCTCAAGAACCTGGCTTTTGGTGAGCGAAAGGAGGTCTAAAAGGGTTGGCATGATATCTATATGCTGAACTAACCCATCAATGCGAGCGCTTGTAATTCCAGGGATTTTCATTATAAGCGGAATTTTTAGCACGTCATCATAAAACGTGCCTCCAAGGGGCCCGCCCCGCATAAACCTGCCGTTCTTGCCAAACATATCCCCGTGCTCTGAGGTAAAGATAATAATGGTATTATCCCAAAGGCCCATGTTCTTTACCGCGTCAAGGAAAGAACCCATGTCTTCGTCGCTTAAGGTAATGGTTTCGTCATACAAGGCAATGAGATGTTCTATGTCTTGTTCGTCGAGCAGTATAGACGCTTTCCCTTCTGACGTTGGCGAATAAACAGGGTAGTATGTTTTGCCGTCTTTGGTAATGGGGTCTGTTTTATCAAACGTCCAGAGGCACTTGCTAAAATCCACGCTCCCTGCATAGTCGGCATCATACATACTGCCCTTGGCGCGAGCAAAGGGGCAGTGGGTATCAAAGCCTTGAACGTGCGCGAAAAACTTTGAGCCGCGATTGTTCTCAATCCATTCAAGCGCTTTTTGCGCAGTACAGCTGATTTTCCCGTATGCTTCAAGCGTTAGCCCGCTGTCTGCGCTTTTGCACTCTTGGTACTCGCCAAACCTGCTTGTAAGCCCAAAGTGCGAGTTGTAATCAAACCCACCGGTAAACGCGGCAGTCTTGTAGCCCTTATCACGCAGAATATCTACCAATGTGTCTGTTTCGCCGGATAACACTCTGCCATCATACCTATTCATAACTTTGTGCTGATACGGGTAGAGGGAGGTATACAGAGAGATGCCTTCTGGCAGGGTCCAGCTTGAATGGCTAAATGTATTGTCAAAAACCAAACTTTCGCTGGCAAAATCGTCCAGGTTCGGGGACGTGGGCCTGGAATACCCATTCTGCAACAGATGGTCGTACCTGAGGTTGGTAAGAGTAATAAGAATGATATTGCAGTCCTTGCACGCATATGGTCGTTCTCCACCCGTACGAATAAAGAAAGCAAATGCTATCGCGAGGGGCGCTAAAATGAGGAGTGTAAAAATAGTTTTTTTCATGATATAGAATATGTATGGGGAAGCAAACGGCAGTAAGGGTAATATTCGCAACGTTAGCTGTGCTCATTGTAGCACTGGTTCTTATCTTCACAAAGCTTAACGCACCGCATGATATTCTGGCGAAGCTGCAGTCTCAGTACCAAGACTTTGAGGCAACAAACTCTACCTTTCAAGGATATGAGTCAAAGAAGGCTTCCGTAAGCACTGCGAACGGAAGAATATTTTTGCAGGTTATAGAAGATGTGGGTAACGAGAGTATTGCGAAAGTTATTTCAAAACTCAACAGCCAAATAAGGCAGCTGGGAGAAAAACTAACATACTTTGACCCCTACAAGGGCGAAACAGTGGAATATTCCTTGCCTGAGGAACTCAGGCCTGTGAGCGGAGAACTCTCTCATAAGGGAAATATCCTGGACTATCACATTGTGTACGCAAATGAAATATTTTCTTATTTTGTTTTTTCCAAAGAAAAAGCGAGCTTCAGGGGCGTAGTTTCAGTGTTCAACTGCAACAATGATGTCTATAAAATAGAAATATTCTCTCGAATCGACGTCTTTGATGAAAACGATTCGCTTGCCACGCTTAGAGATCTCTACTGCCCATAATGCTACACAGCGGGAAGAATAGAATAAAATATATTAGAGTTGGCTTTTTTGCACTAGTCCCCATCTTGGTTTTTTTCATTTTGGCTTTTGCAGGAGAAAGATTACTCAACAATTTTGAAAATCCTCTTGTTGACAAAAAAACAAACGGCTCAGGTCTGTTGGTACCTGGCAGATTTCCTCAATCAGATGAGCCAATCAGACCAAGTAAGCCCGCACTAATCTACATAGATCCGGATAACAACTTTGCGTTCAAAAATATTGATCTTGAGAGATTTAATTTTGACTTTACAGGCATACACGAGGCAAGGCCAATTATAGTAAATGGCGAGTATAAAATAGCCTTGGGCACTTACTCAAACCAAGATGATGATGCGAAACAAACCAAGTTTGTTATTTTAAACAACGGTAAGTTTGGATTTGACAATTTACAAATAGAATTTGAAGAGCAAATTCCTGATGCAAGAATTAGGGCTGTTTTCGTTAGCGATATAGACAACGACGGAGAGGAGGAAATTGTTATAGGAACCAGGCCCCATGGAATCTTAAAATACTACAAGTTTGTAGAAAATAGTTGGGCGGGCTTTGATATTGATTTTCTCAACGAGACCATTCACGACATACTTGTTGCAGACACCAATGAAAACGGCAGAAACGAAATACTAGCTACGGTGAGCTCGCTTGCTCAAAATGATGGCAGTCCTCCAAAAGGAGCTTTTACCGGAAGAATACTACGGTATGAGCTTAGCCTAGAAGGAAATACCTGGCAAAAAGAAACGGTATGGTCATATAACAAAACATTTACATTGGACGAATCAAGTAGAGACAGCCGAGGGACGCTTGAACATCCAAGATACCTTTTTGCCGCTGATATAGACGGGGATGGCTCAAAAGAAATCGTTGCAAACATACTCGGAAGCCAAAATATAGAACTTTTCAGGTGGAATGGTTTGGGTTATTCAAGAGAAATAGTAGAAGATAAGCTGGATATTCACAACTCTGCATTTACTGTAGGAGACATAGACTCTGACGAAGAAGATGAGGTGATCGCTCTCACTTTACCAGATAGTGTGTTTCTTATGTACGATTACAATAACGGCAGTTGGGAAAGAGAGGTTTTAGCAGAAAATTTATTCCCAACTGAGCCTCAAATTGAACCTCGAACAGAAAAATATTTGTATATTGTTGAAGCGCCTCGCAATGCATACGGAAAAATACTATACACTGTGCAAGATCACGGTCCAGATCAAGGTCTAGACAAAGGATTCTACTACCTTGAACGCGATAATGATGTCTGGAATCAAAAATATATAGGCGCCACGGATCGCCCTATGCATGCATGGGGGATATTCCCCGCTGCCCCCAACTAACTCCGTCATTGAAACCATCGTGAAAAGAAGAATACTTTTCCTCGTGGCTATTGTAAGCGTAGTGATGTTGGGGCGGCTTTTGCTGTATTCTGCGGATGAAAACGTCTTCCTAAAATGTGAAACAATAGAAGACAAAGTTGAAAGATACAGCTGCTACAAAGACGCTGCATTGTACGCAATGCAAAATGGCAAGAATGCAGAGGAATTAGCTTTATTCCATGCATCAAACTCTCATTTACAGCAGCATGCCATAGGAAGGGCAATGCTTATAACCTTGGGGTATGATCTTAAGAAAACCGCGGAAAAATGCATGCCGTGTATCGGTCCATACCTTCACGCAATTTCCCAAGAGTGGGGGAAATACGCGCCGTCAAAAGAAACTGAGTTTGTAGATTTTTTGAAGATGAAGGGCGCCTGCCCCCTTGATGGAGATGCGGGATGTTATCATAACCTGGGGCATTTTTATCAAGGCGGAAACGAAGACTTTGGAGAAAGCGTGGCGCTGTGCAATAAGCTCAAAGAGAACGAGCGTTTTTATGAGTGCGCCTACGGCGTTGCGCATGAACGGTTTATTCAAACCAATGGAGAAAACTTTTTTCAGCTATGCGCAAAAGAAGTCGGCAGAAGAAAAACTGCCTGCTATACCATTGGCTCCAGGTTGCTTCCCCAGTGGTTGGCAAGCAGGATAGACGGCGCATATCCTTTCAAGCCGTGTGATGAAGTGAGCCGGGAAATTCCGGCTGAGTTAAATCATTGCTACGCAGGCGCAGCGTGGGTGTTTCAAAACAAGGGAGGGGCCCTGGACCCTGAGCAATGCTCGCATCTTACTGCTCATTTGAAAGAACTGTGCAGAAACGGAGTGTCGTCTCCCGAACCTTTTTGGGATATCATTTAATCAGTCATAATATTTTGAATTTATCCTGAAACTTCAAAGTCGCCTACCTTGGGCAACAATTCTTCAATTGTGTTGTGTTTCACTCCAAAGAGCAAGTACAGGGTCTTAAACCTTGTTCCCAGCAGACCCTGGAAACACTCTGTTGCAAGTTGTTTGCCGGGGCTTGCCTCGCAAAGCTTCGCAAAGTTCAGTAGAGATTGTTTCATGTTTTTTATGTCGTCCACCGTAAATTCGTCGCTGAAAATAGGGAGTTTGGCGTCTCTAAAATACTCCGGGTACTCCGATTCCACAAACAGCCCGATCCCCCCGCCCACGCCCTTGTAGCAATGGAACATTAAATCAGGTCTCTTGATGATTTCTAGGGCGTCCTCGCAGATCTTGTTTCCCTCCGCAAACTGGGAAGACAAAAACTTTGGGGCCATACTGTTGATGCCTATGCGGAAAAGCAGGAAGCTAAAGCAATCTTCCTTGTTGCCCTCTTTTATGTTCATGCATTCTTGAAACTGTGTTTTATAGCCGTTTGGGGAGAACTCCGAAAAAAGAAAGAGATTGTGCCCCACGCCGGTGTAGCAATAGGAACGCTCGTCTTGGGGCACTACGCGCCTGCATTCTTCAAACGGAGCGTCGAGGTTCTCATTTTCAAAAAGAGTATAGTTGTACTTTTCAGGATAGCTCAAACCATACTGCTCCTGGGTAAGCCGGTCCAGGACTCCGAGAATGGACGTGGTGTACTTGTCATTCAAGAGATGGCCTATCTCGTGGCTGCATTGATGCTTTGCTTCTTGATTGCATGCCTGGTAAAACTCTTTGAGAAGATCTGTGGGGAAACCGTTTTTCAATGCAGTCCTTTTATACAATCCCATCATGCAGCCGCTTGTGCAAGAAAGTGAACAGAGATTCAATTGGGACTGTATGTCTTGGTTAGCGGGCTTGGTGGCTATAAGATCTCCTACTGCATGATAAAAGGTGTGGCAGTTGGTACCGAAAATGGCGTACGAGGTATCCTTGCCCTTAAAACTTAAGTCAGCATTGTTTTCTATGCTTCCCACGAACTTTTCCAGGTTGCCCTCGTAATATTTTTCTATCACGCTCCTGTAGCAGGAAAATCGCATTTGTTTTTCAACAACGTTGCATTGCTCTATCTCTTGAGAGAAGTCTCCCCGTGCCTCTTGGGGTGCAAAGTAAGAAAACGCAACAAAAACAGCGGCTATCCCCGCGAGCGTCAAAAGCAGCGCAACTAGTTTACTTTTTTCTTTCAATAACATAGTTTTTATTCGCTAAAAACTCCTTGTCTATCTCGGTTTTCTCTCCCGTAGACCACACAATCTCTACCTTCTTTACCGTATCATATTTGCCTAAACCAAAGTGCGCAATTGGGGGATCAAAGGAAAGGAATCCACCACCTGATTTAATCTCCCTGACTTGATGCCTTTCGTTGTTTTCGCCATAATAGATATACACCTTGTTTCCTACTCCAACTGAGTTGCCCTTCCTGTCTTTGAATGCGAATGTTATTGAGTTGTTCTTTCCCTCATTATTGATATACACATTCAAGGGTCCATTCAGAGGGGCTGTTATGATGTCAAGATCCCCGTCGTTATCTATGTCAACGTACGTGTAGGAGGGCACGATGTTGAAATCCTCCAGGCCAAATT
>Ga0213870_1000448_pt1 | contig 19629 bp, 17 predicted proteins | sample WICALVC2017_Meta_FD_160119 | JGI IMG/M metagenome (GOLD analysis project Ga0213870, IMG submission 160119) | Freshwater microbial communities from subterranean cave lake in Wind Cave National Park, South Dakota, United States - WICALVC2017 | ecosystem: Environmental > Aquatic > Deep subsurface >... | reverse complement strand
TCAAGCCTGTCCAAAATATACACCTCTTTTTAGGAAATAAAATTATACTCTGAAAAATGAAGTTAGCCTTTTGAGTTCTTCTTCAAAAAGGTTCTTTTTCTTGTCAACTTCGTTAAACTTTTTTTCCAGTTCTATCATCTCTTTGCCAACATCACTGCTTTTTGCAGTTAGCTGGAAGGATTTGGCTTTTTTTATTAGCTCTATAAGGCTTTTTTCCAATTCGTCCCTGTCTTTATTTACCTTATCCACCAAGTTGGCAACAACCATTTTCTTTTCAAGAAAAGAATTCACCTTTTTTGCTATTTCATCCACTTTTGAGGCATTTTTTTGATTTTCAGCTATTTTTTTTATTATTTGATTCTGAAGTTCAATTACCTTTTTTTCTTGCTCACGGCTTTTTTCTATCAAAGGCTCTATGACTGATTTTTCTTCTTCGACATGAGCCTTTGCATCATCAACCATTCTGATTAGCCTGTTGATGTGGGCTTCAGAATTTTTTATTGAAGCATCTTCGTCGGAAATTTTCTCCTCGATTTGGTTTATCATGTTTTTAAGCTCTGCAAGTCTTTTATTCAAAATGCTTTCACTTTCTTCTATCGATTTTGCCTCAACTTTTTCTCTGTCAAGCTGCTCCTTTTCTTTGCCTATTCCAGCAATTAGTTCTTGATAACGCTGCTGCTCCCTTAAAATCTGCTTTGTCAGTTCCTCAACCTTAGCTTTTGTGTCATCTTTTTGCTCTTGTATCTGTTTTTGCAGTTCTTGCTTTGCTTGATGGTATCTTTCCAGCTCGTTAAGTTCGCTTTTTACAGTGGTGAGTTCTAAACCCAGCTCGCTTTTCAGCTTATCAAACTCCTTTTTGACCTTTTTTAATTCTTCTTCCTGCTTTTCAAGGAAACTTAAGCTTACCTCTGCTTTCCTTACAAAGACATCTTTCTTGCTCGAAAACTCTTTGGCTTTTTCTTCAACTTCTTTTTTAGTTAGTTTTCTTTCTACTAGGTAAGGCTTTGTTAATTTGTATTCAACGCTTATAATCCCCTCTTCTTCCAGAAAATCAACCCATTCTTGTATTACAGCAGGGCTAACCCCAAGCTCTTTTGCAGCATCTGTTAATAATATTCTGCCTCTTTCCTTCACTATCTTGACTAGCCTGTCAACACCTGTTTCTATAACGCTTTGTTCTAAATTCATCTTGTCAAAATTTTATTATTCTATATTTAAATATGTTATGTTTTTATGCTGTTAAATTTGTAACCTGATATGTATCAAGATGCTTCAAGTCTATCTTAAACCATTCAGGAGTGTTATTTATCCTGTAATTTATTGTATTTTTTGTGCCAAAATAGATTGAATCAACTATACTTCTATCTTTAATTGCTACTCCTTGTTTTTGAAATTCCTCAAGATTAACTAAACTTTCAATTCCCATTGTAGAATTACCCAAACCACCCTCAAGCCTCATTAAAAAGCTCGGTGAATCATCATGCAGAATGTAATATGAGCTGTTTGTGTGCATCAGAAGATTTGACACATCACCATTAACAACAAAATTTGTGAAATTTGTGGGTGTAATTGTATTTGTTACTTTTCCATTGCTGTTTATTATATAAAGCGGGTCTTCAAAACCAACAACATTTATTTTCGTTGTCAGATACCTATTTCTAATCCAATAGCTCGTGTTTCTTTTATCTCTTATGTCTAAGCTTATGTTTATTCCAATATCTACGCTCCATGGATCGCTTTGATTTAGATCGACTTCGTTAATTGTAAAATTGAATAATATGTCGATTTTATCGGCTTCAGCAGCTATTCTATTTGCCCATTCTGTAAATGTTGTGTCTTTCATCAGGCTGAGCTGCTGGTTTTTTATTGTTCCATTGAGGAATGACTCTTTAAATCTCTCATTTACATTATCGATAAATGTTCCATTTGTGGCAATGAACTGGTTGAAGCTAAGCAATGTCCTATAGCCTGCAATATAAGCCCCTTTATTTATATCATTTTCAACGTCCTTAATGAAGAAGTTCACTGTTTCAATTCTTGTTTCCAGCACCTCCATCTTGTCATTTAGCCTGTAAGTGTTGTAAGTGCTATAAGTCACAATAATTACTATAGTCAGAGCAATTGCAGCTGTGGTGTAGAATATTGCTTTTTTTGCCATTTTATTCCCATATTCTGATTTCTATTATAGCGGGCCCCCAAAGTGAAGGCACTTTTGAAAATGTAAGTGTGTTGACATTCAAGCTGTTTTCGTCTATTTTAACATCTAGTTTACTGTCTTTGTCTATGTCAAGATTGCTGAATAACTGATAAGCTGCATTGTCTAGTGCATCATTAATATCATAACTTTTGTTTAAGAAACTGCATATATCTGCTCCATTATAGCTTGAAGGCACTTTGAGTGTTGTGCTTGTTCCATCTTCAAAGCTCAAAGTCCATATACAGCCATCAGATTTTGCAACAACTGTGCTGTAATCAGCAGCTCCATTTAACAATAGAGTATAAACAACCCTGCTGTCATTTGAGCCGCCAATGGGTGTAGTAGAATTTGTACCTGCACTTATAGTAACTGCATTATTGCCTTGATTAATACTGCTTACTGGAATATTAACAGCAAATGGGTCTCCTATTGTCTGATAGCCATCTCCGTAGTCGGCTAGCCTGAAAACTTGGTTTCCATTAACAATTAAAGTATCTGTCCATGCATTGCTAGAATATGATGTAACTTTTGCATCAAAAATTGATGTATTCTTGTACACAGTCAAAACGCCTGATGAAATATTATTTCCGAATCTTTCTGTTTCAAAAGCTAAAGGAACTTTGTTAAATTGCGCATCTGTCTGTGGAGTGTAGTTAAATGATATGTAAGAATCAGGATACAAATTAGTTCTTGCCAATTGTCCGCTGCTTATGTTGATTGATTGTGCTTGGAATGTTATATTTCCTATAGACTGCGCAATTTTTGTATAAATTTCAATAAGCTCATCTGAATCGTTGCTCACATAAAAATGAGAGCAGTCATCACAACAGGCTGATTTGTTTAGAGTCCTTCTTGCATTAGCGTTAGTTGTGTCTCCAAACAATACAGTGTAAATATTGATTCCATACAAAGATTTTGCTTCGCATGCCTTTTGAATTGTTTCATTCATTCCTCCAGTAGAATTGCACCCACCACAATCGCCTATTTTTGTGTTTGCGGCGCCGTCGCTCATGACAAGCATTGACTTCATTCTCTCATAAGCAGTAGATTCATTAGTCCATATAGCGCTTAAATTAACGTTTCTAAATCGCCATTCATCATTGTCGCCACTTGTTCGTTGGCATCCCGAAGTTGTTCCGCTTGTTATATTGAACTCATTTTGCCCGTTTTTTAGCCATGCTACTGGAACATCAAACAAAACTTTTTGCCATACATTTGTGCCATTCCATTCTTGGTAATCAATGCTTCCAATATAATTTCCATTCACAAAAACACAATCATAATAAGATGGGTTAACATCTATCGCTTCAAATTCTAGATTTGCTGATTTTATATTTGATTTAGAGGCATTTAAAGTTAGAAGCAAAGATGATTTCTGGCTATACGGCGCATCTCCAATCTGAATATCATTTGTGTTCGTATCATTATAAACAGTGTTAGGCGAAGAAGTTACGGATTCCCATACGGTTATCTTAACATCTTTGAAATCCCAATCATCATTGTCTCCTAAAGTTTGGAAGCAGCCAGCAGTTGTGCCTCCAGTTACTGTTACGTTAGATATGTTCCCAATAAACCATTCTGGCTTAAGGGGATAAGAGCACGTATGCCAGCCAGGATCGTTATGAGGCTCACACATCCTTCCAATGTAAATATCATTGAAATAAATGCAATCGTAGTAACCACTTTCTGTATCCAAACCTTTACCAAGTAAGCTCAGTCTTGCTTTGATAAATTTTGATTTATTAGCAGCAATATTGAGTTTTTGCTTTACTGATACTCCAGAGCCTGTATCTCCTACATGAAATTGTGTTGTATTAATTGCTGTTTTTTGATTTAATCCGTATAAAACTTCATTTTCTGTTAAGAGTTCAGTTGCACCTTGAATGCCGCACGAAATGCATGTCCAGCCACACCATTCATTAGAGTAATTGCTGATTTGATATTTTAGAGAAGTATTGTCACTGCTAAACTCATGAAAGTCGCAAACGGGATCAGCATCAGTGCCAAAGCCAACTAGAGCAACTTTGCTTCCATTGGTTTTCAAAACAGTATCAACAAATTTTTTATCGGCTTTTATTGCGACATTGTCCCTTCTATCATGACAGCCTCCTGAAGGGTTAGTGTCACAAATCCCAGAAGTGCAATTAACCCCAACATCACAAGCTGACATGCTGCTTGTTCTGTCTGTAATCAAAACAGAGTCTGAAATTTTACCTATAACAGTAATATTAGTGCTTCTTAGCCCAATCCTTATAGGTATTGTTTTTTGGCCTAAAGCATTATAATTAAGACTGTTAGAAATATTTGAATTGTTCAATGTTATTATTTGCTCACTTGCAGATGAGCCTGACTCAAATAGTGTTGTGTTGCCTATCGTCAAGTAAACAGGATATAAGCTTGAAAAATGCAAAGACGCATTCATTTGGTCAGGTACATTAGGCGCATATATTGAAGAATATAAATTTATGGCTCCATCAATTCCTGGAAACAAATATCTTTCATAGCCAGGAGTTTGTGTGTCATTGTAAGAGGAAGTTATATATGTCACTCTTAAAAATCCGCCAGCAATGTAGCTAGCTCCAGATGTGAAATTTATGCTTATTGTGTTATCTCCTGGCCTGAAATTTGCAAGATAAGCATCGCTTATGTTCCACTTATCTGCTAGCATAAAGCTTCCGCCAGAAGAACCTTTTGCATAATTTCCCGATAAAACACCATTGATATACAAGTCAAAATTACCGCCTGCATCAACCTCAAGATAAGAGCTATTGAATGAAATTATATCGTTTGGCAGAAATAATTTTTTTGTCAGGTTTCCATCGCCTTCATAACCAGAAAAATAAACATAAGAATTTGTTCTCTTGCTTTTAATGCCGCTAAGCAGAACTCTTGCAGTAAAACCTTCAGTTGGCTTTGCTTGGGCAATTCCGCTAATTATTTTTCTTGAAGAAATCAACAGCCTTTTCACTGGAAGATTTCTTGAATATATCTCTTCTCCATTTACTAAGACGCTAAAGCCATATCTGCCTGGAATTATATCTTCTGTAAAATTTTTTGTGAAATTTTTTGCAAGCCCTATGTTATTTTCTGCCCAAAAATTGCCTATCTGCTCAAGTATGGTGTTATTCGTGTTCTTAATAATGCCGGACTCTGTGAGATTCTTGACATAAGCATTATTAGTTTCCTCAATTGTGAGCGTAGAAAAAACTTTTACTAAATCCTGAGATGCATGGACTACTTCAACTTTTTGCTGCTCTACAATATAAAAATTCGAGACGAGGATTATTGCTATAATTATAATGCCAGCTGCAAGCAGACTATCAATTGTAAAAAAGACTGCTTTTTTCATTTTTATTGCCATAAGTAAACAATCATTTTGACAGGTCTGGAGTTATAACTTATGTACCTCTCGGCTTTTACAAGATCTTTTGGATTAATGATAGAAAGGTTAATGGGGCTGCATGTGCCCTGCACAAGAGCTTTTGTTGTTTCTTCTACTAATCCAATAAAATCTCCATTGAAATTTGAAACATCAAAATCGCTGAAAAAATAAACTGTTCCATTCCCATAAGTCCATTTTGCGATTGCTTTGTCGTCTGAATTATTGAAAGTAGCTATTATTTTAAATCCAACAGCTTCTGATTTGTTCTCGACATAGTAGTATTGGTTAAATGTCATGCTTTGCCCTATTGATAATTCTAAATAAGGGTCTGTATTGTTGACTATTGCAGTTCTTTGGCTTGCTGACAAGCCGCTTTTTTTGTTAAAACCAACTCCGACTAAATCTCTGTCCTGCGCTGTTACTAACTCACCGCTTATCATTAAAAGCCCGCCAGTGGATGAGTAATTATTGAGATGATCCTTGTATTGATTATATTCAGATGTTGTCAGCAATGGATGCTCCATGACAATGAAATTATAACTGCTTAAATTGCTTGCAAAAGTTTCTATATCATTAAAAAATATATCTGCAGCGAATGTTTGGCTCATAAAGTCTTTTAGGAAAGCATCGCTTTCGCTGGAATAATAGTAAGCGCTTTTGACATTGTAAGTCGTAGTTATGAGCGGATAGCCAGCTCCGCAAATGCCATCTATATTCAAAACTTCATCTTTGTCATTTACAAAATAGACAAAATAATCATAATATGTTGCGAACATATTCTTTGTTTTTGTATAGTTAAGCTTTTTGAAGAGTTTGACTTTAGAGGAATTGAGCTTTTGGTTGTCTGTTACACCAATTCTTATTACTGTTTCATTATTCCAATTAATTGGATAGCCGCTTAGAGTTAATGATGTTGATATTGAGTTTGCATCCTTAACAAGCAAGTCAAGATTGCCATAGCTTTGCTTCTGGAAGTTATTTGTATAGCTGAAATAAACAACTAGGGTGAATGTGAACAATAGTAAAGCTATTACAAAATCCATATACCATGCCTGGGCTTTAGAATTCATTATCTATCTCAACCTCCGAGTTACACGAGGAGGTCAGACAAACTTGTTTGTCTATACCTCTTTTTTAGAGCAGTAATTAAATAGTGGGGATATAAAGTTTTCGAATTGGGTAAAGAGAAAAGCTGATTATATTTTATTTGATAAGATTTGGGAATATGTACAAAGAAGATCCAGTAATTGTATAGAATCCTGTTGTATAATTATAAAAATAATCATACGATGTTGTGGCTGCATCTAAATCACCATCCCCATCAGCATCTGCAAATTTTGCGTCTATTGAATATAAGCCAATCTCCAGCCAATTGCAATATCCATAGAAGTTCCCTGTTCCATCATTTGCTCCTATATTGTGTCCTGCTGTTATATCTACGTCACCATCCTTATCAGCATCTCCGAAAGGCGAATCAAAATATGTGCTTCCGCCATACTCAGGAGAAACGCGATTGAAAAAGCCATTACCATCATTTTTGAAAACTCCGTTTGCAGCTACAAAATCAATGGCTCCATCATTATCAACATCAGCAGAAGCTATGCCTCCTGCAAATGCGATATCAATAATTGTTTGAGTTAATGTGAACTTTCCAGTTCCATCATTCTTGTAGATTTTTTCTGTCAGATTACGATAGTATCCGGTTGAATCTATGATATACCCAAACTCTACAAGATCTGTGTCTCCATCTTTGTCGCTATCAAACAAAGCTGCACCATGGGTGTTTCCAGGCACCAAGCCGGTACCAAACTTTTCTGTGAAATATCCTCTGCCGTCATTAAGGAAAGCACTCCCTGTTGTATTTAAAGGTGAAATAGAACTTGCAAAATACAGGTCTAGATCTCCATCCTTATCCAAATCTGCTAGTTTTGGTTGATAATTAGAATATCCTCCTACTCTTTGGGAAGAGGGCGTGAAAAAGCCCTTGCCGTCATTGAAGTAAATATTATACGCATTCTTAAACCAGCTTGTGCTTCCTGTCACTATGTCCTTGTCACCGTCGCCATCAATATCCCCTAAATCAGGGTAGATATAAGGGACTCCAATGTATTGGTCTGAATAAGCAAAATTTCCCTTGCCGTCATTGAAATACACTCTCACAACATTTGCAGAGACATTGAGCGCGTCAGAGCTATAACCAGACTCCCTCCATATTTTAATAGCTTCCTCCTGGAGTTTTTTATCAAGCCCGCCAGCAGCTATATCTTTGTCACCATCTCCGTCCAAATCAGCAAAAATAAAATTGTAAAGATATCCTGGACTGGGCGGGCTGATTTTATAGCCTGTTGTGTTGAAATTTATTTTTGCGCAAGGATCCCAATTGTCTGGAACATTGCACTGGCCGCCTTTGCAGTTTTTTTCAGGAACACAATTTCCAGACATGCAGGTTTTTTTGTTGCCACAGCTTGTTCCATCTGGAAGGACTTCATATGAGCAGAAGCTTTCTGAGCAGCTGTCTGTTGTACAGGGATTTCTATCATTGCATTTATTCTTGTTTTCACAAAGATCGCCTTTAAATTCATCTTTTGTTCTGAGCCTAATCACAGGCTGCAAAATATATTGGCTGCCTGCCTTTACAACGCTTTCTGGCTTGAAATCAATATACAAATAAGTTGTTTTGCCTTCTTCTATTGTAAATTCCTGAACTAATTTTATTTCCCCGCTTGGAATTTTTACACTAGATGTAGTTCCATCAGCTAGTTTTAAATTAGCAGATGAGACCTGGAACCTTATTTGAGTATATTTTCCAGGAGTTAATTGCTTTGAGCCAATGATTCCTGCTGCATCAGCCAAGCTGAGCAATTCAAATGTTTTTTGTTCCGGCGCAAAACTAACCCATTGATTATCTTTATGAATTTCCACATTAGATAAAGTTACCCACAATTCTCTAATGCCTTCAACTATTTCGTCTGTAATCGCAAGCACTAATGTACCTTGTTCTGATGTTGAGGATTCAGACACAGGAATACACTTACCAGTTGCCGCATCACTTAAAGTTGCCATGTAAATGTCATAGTTGCCATTCCTATTATCTTCCCATACAATCTTGTTGTCATGAATAGCAGGAGTTCCTTGACTTAATACATTTGTAGTTATCTGGGTTTCTTTCCCTGTAGTTATGTCATACATGTAAATATCCGGATTGGAATTACTGTAACTTCTATAGTCCATCCATACAACTCTATTACCATGAATCTTTGGGAAAAAGTTTGTAGAAGAGTGTGATGTTATTCTGGATTGTGTCTTAGTATTTATGTCATAAAGATAAACAGGGAATTCATTGGTTCTGTCTTCGTATTGGGTGACCCATACAATTTTGTCGCCGTAAATATCAGCCATTACCTCCATGTTTTGCCCTTTTGTTATCTGATTTTGTCTTCCAGTAGATATTTCATATAAGTATAGGTCATAATCACGAGTTTTGTCATTATAAACATTCCATATAATTCTATCGCCATGAATGCGAGGGCTATGATCATTTCCCATTGATCCACCAATCTTAGTTTCTTTCCCTGTAGTTATGTCATACATGTAAATATCAGTATCAGAGTTGCTATCTCTATAGTCATACCATACTATTTTATTTTCATAAATATGTGGAGCTAGCTGACTTCCTATCACTGTGGATATTGGTGTTTCTTTTCCAGTAGTTATGTCATACATGTAAATATCCCCTCTACCATAGAAATTATAGCCAGTATAATTCTTTGTATCCCTATAATCAGTCCAAACTATATTATCTTTATAAATAGCAGGGCTTACACCCTGAGCTATCTGAGTTTCTTTTCCAGCAGCTAAATTGTACATGTAAATATACGGCTTATCAACCCCATTTCTATAATCTGTCCAAACTATCTTATCCCCATAAATAGCAGGAGTTCTTTGGTCTGCAGAATTTGTTGTTATTCTTACATCTCTATCACAAATCTGGCTTTCAACAGGCTTTACTCCTTCACCAACACAAGTTCCTGTCGAAGAGCAAGCTTTACCGCTTTGGCATCCGCATATTTTACATCTCTCTTCAAGTTTGCCTCCATAACAATAATTTGGCACATTTAACGAGCATTTTCCGTACTCTGTGCCATCACTGCATGCTGGAATCCCTCTCTGTATGTTTCTTGCAGCACCTAACATCAGATAATATGGCTTGCCTGACAAAGGGCCAGAGCCACCACAATCCACAACTAATTGGCTTGAATCAGTTGAAATATAAAAATGTAAAAAATCCTTAATTTCATTCACGCTAAGTTTTGATGTTGTAGGTGACTCAAAATACTCGAACAATGCTTTTCTTAAAGCATCTTTTATTTCAGCAGCTGTGCATGTTTGTTGGTATTTTTGTGAATGAACAAATGTAGTTGTCAGTATTAAAAGCAGAATTACTAATGACGTCTTAATTTTTATGCTCAACAGCATTTTCCCAATTCCTTACAACAGTCCTCTTTTAATACAATACCAACTTCAGCAAGCCTTGTATCACATGTTCCTGCAGCATCAGCAGAATTACAGGCTTCAATTTGAAGTTCTGATAATTTTGGTTTTGATTGAGTTTGTTGTTCTTGGCAACCATTAGCGATTATGACGATTATCAAAACTAGAAATAGAAGAATTAAGCTAGTCCTCTTCATATAAAGCCTCTTTTTGTTAATATCAAAATCATTAGATTACTAGTATATAAACTTTCTGCCACAACGGTACTGCCAAGTTAAGTGACAAACACCACAAGCCAACAATATGGCTGGTCGGACGGGGGTTGTCCCTTACGGGGTGTCCAACGAGGAGCAAAGCGACGACAGCCATTATTATTGGCTCCATAAATGAAAGTTAAAAAGACACTTAACTTGATATTGCTTGCCACAACTAACAACATAAACTATGCTCGCTACAACATGCTGCTTTATATCCTTCGCCATAAGCCACATCTAACCCATTACATAGACCACCACTTTGGGCATTTTGACATATATTAAAATTTGAAAATGTAAAACTTCTTATATTATTAAGATATATCACTCCTCCGGTCTTGTTGATGCCGTTTATTCCTCTGCTTAGATTTCCAACAACTTTTGGTATAGAAACCGTGTAAAAACTATTTTTTGACTGCACAAATAGCGTAGAGTTTAGTATTGTTAAAGAATAGTTAATAGTGTTGTCAAGCCTGTCTGGAAGCTCAAATGTTCTTACATAGCCATCTTCGACATTGGCTGCAATAAACAATTCTTTTTGCACTTTTAATGCAACATCCCTAACAGCTTCCTCCTCTTTCTGGTTTCTGAAATCCTTTAGCTGATCAAGAGACACAATTTCGAAAGCTATCGCTATCAAAAAAGCCAAGCCCACTAGCATAAAAAACTCTGCGCTAATCTGCGATTTAGAACCCATCAAACACCTCCGAGTTATATGACGAGGAGACAAAAAAGTATTTTTTTGTCTATACCTCTTTTTATGGCTAATTTGAAGTTATTTTAACATAGCCCTCTTCCGCTTTAAATGTTATTATGTGAATGCCCTGTGATTTTGGTATGGTGCCGCTCATATTAACTGATGCTACTTGCACAATTTCTGCAATGCCCTGATTTGTTCTCATTTTGAATATTATCTCTTTGCCCGATATGTTAGTTGATTGTATACCCTCAGGAAAATTAAGCTTTAAGGTTGTTTGAGAAGGCTTTCCTAAATAATAAACAGATTCTGACGAATCAACTATCTTTCTTGCAATTTGCATTGCCTGGCCTGTTCCAACAGCATCTTTCGAATCTGATGAATAGGTGTAATAGATCAACAGCAAAGGTAGCACCATTAAGGTTGCAAATCCCATTATGAGCATGTACTCTATACTTACCTGCGATTTTAAATGCATTTTACCGCTTCTTTTTTTGTTTCTGCAATTTGGCTGGTTTTAATGCAGACTCTTTTACCAGCTTTTCTATCATTTTGCCATCTTCCTTAAATCCAAATTCTTCGCTTATTTTAAGCACTCTGAAAGAAGCTACAATAAACGCAATGTATGCAAATACGATGAATATATACTCAGGGTATGTGCCTAGCCCCTCGATATTTATATTAATCCCGAAAATGCTCCTCGCAGTCTGCCATACTGAAAAAATCACTATAAATGCCAAGCAGATTGCAAAATTGTCCATATACCTTCTTATAGAACCCTCGCTTAGCCTATTTCTTGCTCTGGAAATCAGAAACAAAGAAGCAATGCCAAAGATAACTGTTGTAACACTAACTACCACCAAATGGACCATCAAGATTCACCTCCTAAATCTATTCTTGCGTCAGAAAATTGAGTTAATTCATCAAGCAGCGATTGATCTGTTTCTTTATTCAATGTCAATATCACACCTTTTATTTTCCATTCCCTCATTTTTCCTGTGAGAAAATGTATAAACCTTGCAACAGTCGCTGGCTTGTTGAAAAGAGCAAGAGTATTCAGTGAATCAAAAATCAGGAATTTATCAGCTGCAGGCAAAGCCTTGATTGCTTGATCCATAGCTACCGATATATCGCTTAATTTTTCTGGGCTTCCAATATATAAGCAATTATCAACTTTCTTTACGCCAATATTAGAAGCCGCATCAATAAAAATAACAAGCCTTGAATCGATGTTGCTATTTGCAAGATTTCTCTGCATAATCTCGTATGGCTTATTTAATGTGACATAAACTCCGGGGATATGCTGCTCACTAATCAAGAATCTAACAACATCTATGGCTGTTTTTTGGTAATTTTTTGCATCAACTGTTATTAGAAGTATATAGTCCCCTAGCGCTTGAGTTTGCTTTTTAAAAGTCTCTATAACTTCTTGCATTTGCACCACTTTTTTTCTGTATAAGTCTGATAAAGTGCATATAAACCTTTCGAATTAATTTTTAAAAAACATAAATCTTTTATATAAGTATAGATAAAAATATGAAAAAAGGGTGATATTTTGACAGAGCTCATAAAAACAGGCACGCCAGGTTTAGACCAGGTCCTGAAAGGGGGAATAAGAAAGAATTCTAATGTGCTTATTACAGGTGCACCAGGGACAGGCAAAACATTAATGGCATTGCAGTTCATATATTATGGTGCAAAAGATTACAACGATAATGGCATATTCATATCCACAGAAGAAAGCCTGGAAGTTTTGGACCACAGCGCTAAAAATTTAGGCATGACGGAGATTGATTCTTTGGTAACTAAAAACAAGATATTTTTTGTTCAAAAGCCCATAGTTACCTTAAGAGGGGGCATTTCATCAATAAAAGGCTTGGTTGATGCAATAAAAAAGAATAATATTAAGAGGGTTGCGCTTGACTCTTTGATATTCTTTGATTATCTTTATCCAAAATTTGACGGCGACAAGATGGAATTCAGGAGACAAGTCCTGCTATTCATGCAGGAAATGAAAAAGGCTGGAGTCACTTTTGTGGTAGTTTCTGAAAGATCTGTAACAGATTTTGACAGATTGGTTTATGACATGATGGACTTTGTATTTGAAGGAATAATCTTGCTGTCAAGAATCAGAAAAGGCTCTTATTTTGAAAGAGTTATAACAGTTGCAAAGATAAGAGGGCAGGAGCACAGCTTGGATGTTTATCCAGTAACTATAGGCAAAGAAGGCTTCAAAGTGCTATTTGACCAGACTCCTTTCTCGCTGGTTGAAAAAGAAGGAGAAGGGTTTAAGTAGAATAAAGCATCTCTTTCAACAGCCTAAGCAATGACGGAATAAACTCAATTTCTATACCACTTATCTACTATATCAGAATTTTTAGAAGAGTTTTTATATAACTTATCATGTGAATTGTCCTTATGGAATTGGTGAAGAAATCACAGGCTGCATTAGAGTTTATTATGACCTATGGCTGGGCAATCTTGGTCGTCTTGGTTGCCATAGGAGCTTTGGCGTATTTTGGGGTTCTCAGCCCGGATAAATTTTTGCCGAGCAGGTGCACATTGTCGGCTGGATTGGCTTGCATGGACCATGCGGCTACAAACTTTCTTGGAATTGGTTTTGGGGAAGTAATTGTGGTAATAAAAAACTCTTTAGGTTATGACATTAAAAGTGTTAGCATTTCAGCAACAAAATGCAGTTCAAGCACTACAACTTCTTTATTAAAAAATGGAGACAGAGTTACTTTAACCGCCTCCGATTGTAATATAAATTCAGGAGAGCGATATTCTGGTCAGGTAAACATAACCTACACCAATGTGGATTCAGGTATTACACATACACTTTCTGGGAACATAGTAACTAAAGTCAGAAGTGAAATCATATAATGCCATTAAATTTAAATAATGATATTATTTAGTAGTTAATGTATGAGCACTCTTAGGGTATTTTTAATCGGTAGAGGATTACTACTTATAATTTTAGTTTTTGCAATTCTTGCCAGTACGGGTTATTCTTTAAAAACTTATGCGAATTATACTCAGGAATTTGATATATCTGCCGCTTCTCATTTTTTCTTAAACTTTACAAGCAATCTTTCTATCAACGATAATATGAATCATACATTTGAAGGTCGTGGCGCAGGTGGAACAGCTGTTTTTAACGTGGAATACATTTCAGGAAACAGAAGTGGCTTTTTAATAAAACTAGAGATAGATAATGCAAATGACAGAGTAAGGGCATTCCAATGCAATGGAGATGCGCCAACTGGAGAGATATGCTCAGGAGGCTGCGGCGGTCATGATTTTTCTAGTTACAAGAATTTTACTGTATTAGTTAAGCCAGCTAGTTCCGAAGCAGAAATTTTTATTAATTATGTTTCAGTTGGTACAACTAGCCTTTGTTCAGGTATCCAGCAAGTCGATATGATAAATTTCACTAGATCGGCTTCTCTATCAAAATCACAAAATAATCTTGTTATAGGGGACAATCAGGGGCCAACTCTTGTCAGCAGCATCCCAAACCGCACCATTCCAGAAGACACTTCAACCTCTTTCAACATAAGCGGCAATTTTTCTGACCCAAATAATGATACTCTAACTTACAGTATTTTATCTAATGTTGAAAATGTAACTGTGACTATTAACTCAACAACAGGCATTGTAAACCTTACACCTACACTTAACTTTTTTGGGGTTAGATATGTTATTTTCCTAGTCAATGACAGCGATAATGTAACACTTTCTAATAATGTGACTCTTAATGTAACTCCTGTTAATGACATTCCACTAGTATCAAATGTTATTATGAATAACACAGATTTCCTAAACAGGACAAACGGCTCATTAGTTGTTGGATGGGCATTTACTGATATAGACGGGGATGTGGAAAACGGCACAGAAATTTTGTGGTACATCAACGGCACAGAAAAAATTGAATTTAGGAATTTGACTTTAATCAATTCGACAAACACAACCAAAAACCAGAACTGGACTTTCGGTGTCAGAATTTTTGACGGGACCAATTTCAGCAGTTTTGTGAACGGTACTCCTTTGCTTATAGTAAATTCAGCTCCAACACAATCAATTCCAATTATAACTTCAAACGACGAGCAAAACAGAAAAAATGGCACTTTGGCATGTGGCAACCAAAGCACGAATGACTTGGATAATGATTTAGTGGCGAATTTCATAAGATGGCACAAGAACGGAGAATTAGTAACAACAGCAATAAACTTAACAGCACTATCCGCAGGAAATTACTCTAAGAGTGACAACATCACCTGCGAGATAAACCCAAATGACGGCTCTGCAGACGGTAATTCTTTGAATTCAACAAACTTCACTATCCTAAATGCAGCTCCCATATTGAATAATTCAATCCCAAATACAGCATGGAATGAAAATACGCAAACTACTTTAAACCTTTTTAATGGATTTGTTGATTTAGACAACGACAATTTGACTTACAATTTTACACCAGTTTCCAACATTGGCATATCAATAAATAATAATACAGGCATTGTTGCTTTAAACCCAAGCTCCGATTTCAATGGAGCCAGAACTGTTACTTTCTTCTCATTTGACGGAACTAATCTAACTGCATCAAACAATGTGACTTTGACTGTTAACGATGTTCCAGTGCCATCTCCATCTGGCGGGCCTTCAGGAGGAAGTTCAGGCGGTGGTGGCGGAGGCGGAAGTGCAGGGGGCAAATACATCTGTGAACTGGACTGGCAGTGCGAGAGCTGGACGGAATGCGCAGATGGAAAGCAGACCAGAAAATGTGCTTTGGTGCAGGTTCCTGCATTTTTGCTTGATGACAAATGCCCGCAATTTAATGTGCTGGAGCAATCCAGAAGCTGCGAATCTCCCTTAAAAGAAAGCTGCAGTGATGGAATACAAAACCAAAACGAGGAAGGAATTGATTGCGGAGGCGTTTGCGAGCCATGTGCAGTTCAAGAAACTGCCCAAATAGTGCCAGAAAAGGAAGAAGCTATATTTGGACCAGCAGTTGTTGCCGAGCCAGAGTCCAATCTTAATAATTTATGGCTTGTTTTAGCTGTTCTGCTTTTTGCAGCTGCAATTCTTATGTATGCGAAAGTTTCCCATAGAAGATTATTTAGAAAGGAGCAATTATCGGAGAAAGAAATGAAAAAACTAAATCAAATGCTGAGTTATGATATTTTTAAGAAAGAGAAGTAAAAATTATGTGCCTTCTTCCCAAGAGTAAAGATACTTAATTTGTTCTTCGTCTAACTTATCAATCTTAACCCCTAGGGTTTGAAGTTGAAGTTCTGCAATCTTATTGTCTATTTCTTCTGGTAGGGTAATCACCTTTGGCTGTAATCTGACCTTGTTTTTAATTAAATATTCACAAGCTAGAGCCTGCCCACAAAAAGATGTTGACATTACCTCGCTAGGATGCCCTTCGGCAAGTGCCAAATTGACCAACCTACATTGTCCTAATGCAATAATCCTTCTTCCATTTTTTAATGTAAATTCTTCCACTAACGGTCTTATTTCTCTTACTTTTGTTGCCATATTTTTTAGTCCTTTATAATCAATCTCCACATCAAAATGGCCTGCATTTGCCAATATTGCTCCATCTTTCATCTCACTTATGTGTTCTGTTTTTATAACGTTTTTATTGCCAGTAACTGTTATAAATACATCCCCTATTTTTGCAGCTTCCTTAATTGGCATTACACTAAAACCATCTAATTTTGCTTGTAATGCTCTAAAATGATTAACTTCTGTGACTATTACATTTGAGCCTAATCCTTTTGTTCTTGTGCTTATCCCTTTTCCACAGTCTCCATATCCTACTACAACAACATTTTTACCAGCAAATAAGATATTTGTGCCACGAATAATGCCATCGATAGCACTTTGCCCTGTGCCAAAATAATTATCTAGGAGGTGTTTTGTTTTATTATCATTTACAGCTACAATAGGATATTTTAATGCATTATCCCTTTCCATAGCCCTCAGTCTAATAACTCCTGTAGTTGTCTCTTCACATCCGCCTATGACTTGAGGAATCAAGTTTTGATACTTTTTGTGAATTTCACTAACTAAGTCGCAGCCATCATCAATTGTTATTTGTGGCTTAAATTCGATAACTTTGCTTAAATACTTGTAGTAATCTTCTTTATTTTCGCCTTTGTAGGCATAAATCTTAATACCATCTTGGGCTAATGCAGCTGCAACATCATCTTGTGTGCTCAATGGGTTACAAGAACAAGCAGCAACGTCTGCTCCACCAGCAATAAGTGTTTTTATTAAAACAGCAGTTTCTTTTGTGATGTGCAAACAACTCCCTATTCTTATATTTTTTAATGGTCTATCTTTAACAAACCTCTCTCTAACTTTGAGTAAAGCCCCCATCTGCATCTCAGCCCATTCGATATTCAATTTACCTTGTTCCGCCAGCCTAATGTCCTTCACTTCGTAATTAGCGCCCTTGTCCATAATAAATCACCAATTCACTATTAATAAACGGACATTTATATATTTTTTTCAAATATTATTGTAAAATATTCATAATTTATTTAAAAAATTGGACAAAATTAGAAAAATTTAAATATCTGATGGAAAAATTACATAAAAATGGAGGCTCTCTTAATTTTCTAAACCCCCAATTACCTTCTACAATGAGAGCCTTCAATTACTATGATAGATGACAAAGACGAAAAAATATTGGAGATATTGAAGCAGAACGCAAGAGAGCCAATAAGAGAAATAGCAAAAAAGACAAGAATAAGGCCCAGCACTGTGCATCAAAGAGTGCAAAGACTGATAGAAAGCAAAGTCATAGAAAATTTCACAGTAAAATTAAATGACAAAGCTATTGGAGAAAACTTCATTGTATTCATGCTAGTCAAAGGCGGCACTTCTGAATATATAGACAGGAAATTTCTTAATCAAAAAAATGTGAAAGAGGTTTTTGGCATTACAGGAGAATATGACTTAATGATAAAGTTGAAATTTAAAGATGTAGAAGAATTTCATAAATTTGTGTTGGATTTCAGGAAGGAAAAAAAGGAAATTCAAGCAACATTAACAATGATCGTGACAGCAAACCTCAAAGAAGAAATTTAAAATTCTCTTATATCCTGGAATTCCTTATATCTTTTTTCTATATCTTCTATAGTCAGGCTCTTCAATCTATTCGTTCCAAAATCCTCCGCATTATGTGATGCTATCACACTTCCGTAAATGACTGCTTTTCTGAAATTTGACTCGCTTAGGTCATTAGTTTTTTCCAAATACCCTATAAAGCCACCCCCAAAACAATCACCGCAGCCTGTTGGATCTCTTATATTTTCAAGAGGGTAGCCAGGTGCATTAAAGTGTTTGTTTTTTGTGAACAATAAAGCACCATGCTCTCCTTTCTTTATTATAATAGCTTTTGGGCCCATCTTCAATGATTCATTCGCAGCTTTAACTAAGCTTGCTGTATTGAAAAGCTGCCTTGCTTCTCCGTCGTTAAGCAGCAAAATATCAACTTTTTTAATAACTTCGAGCAGGGTGTTTCTTTTATTGCTTATCCAAAAATTCATTGTATCAAGGACAACAAGCTCTGGCTCCCTTAACTGCTTTAGTACCTGCATCTGAAGTTCTGGATCAATGTTCGCTAAAAATATATATTTCATGTCTTTGAATTGTTCAGGCACTTGCGCCTTAAAATTCAATAAAGAATTCAGCTCTGTTTTTCTTGTCTTTGCCTCATTCATGTCATATTCGTAGAAGCCTTCCCAATGAAATGTTTTATCGTCTAGCTGCAGGCCATTTAAATTGATGCCTTTGCTTTGAAGAAGTTCGGTATACTTTTTAGGGAAATCTCTGCCAATTATCGATAGGATTGCCGGCTTGGAAAAAAAGCTTGCGGCAAGTGATGCATATGTTGCGCTTCCGCCTAGTGCTTTCTCGACTTTGCCAAATGGCGTTTCGATTGTGTCAAGCGCGACTGTGCCGATAACCAATATTTTGCTCATAGAAAAATAGAACTAGGCTTAATTTTTAAAGCTTGTTAATTTATTCTTCATCTCCTTCTTCTTTGTCTTCGTCTTCTTCGTCAGAGTCTTCATCATCTTTTACATCATCGTTATAGTCGTCGTCCTTGTCTTCATCTTTGTCGTTGTAAGCATCAAATTCCTCATCGTCTTTTGCCATTTTGTTTCAATTTTTGTCTGGATTTCGCAACTGTCAAAAACCACAAGCCACAGACTGGTAGCATACTGCTATCGCAAATGTCATTCAGTGGTTTTTGAGCACACTCGGAATTCCAGCAATGTATTTTGGTTTATTAAACCATCAATCATTTAGATAGCTGGAATTCCGATGTTTAAAAAATTTTCGATTGTTAGATTATGACCATAGGTTCTCAAATTCCTCCAGAAATTTATCTGCAATTTTGCTCTCATGTATTATCAGCAAATTTTCATCGTTGTTGGCATCAGCGCTCAAAGTGGGGTTAAAGCTGCCTGTCACAACAGTTTGGTTGTCTATGATAAAGACTTTATGATGCATTTTATATTTATTAGTGTCTTTTTTTACATTGATTCCAAATTCTTTTAGCCTTTCAAATTGCGAATATTTAATTGAT
>Ga0213870_1000447_pt1 | contig 19655 bp, 20 predicted proteins | sample WICALVC2017_Meta_FD_160119 | JGI IMG/M metagenome (GOLD analysis project Ga0213870, IMG submission 160119) | Freshwater microbial communities from subterranean cave lake in Wind Cave National Park, South Dakota, United States - WICALVC2017 | ecosystem: Environmental > Aquatic > Deep subsurface >... | reverse complement strand
ATTTTAGGCCGCGGCATCGAAAAAACCTTTTTGAATTTTGTTTTGGAAACGGCTCGAGAGGCGGGCGCCAAAACCGTGGCGGGCGAATTTATTCCGACGGCCAAAAATAAGCCTTGCGCGACCTTCTACGCCGATAATAATTTTGAATTTAAAGGGCGAGCAGGCGATACAAATCTTTATCACTATGACCTTAAGAGTTTTAATGTCGATTATCCTAACTTCATAAAAGTTACCTTTGTATGAGAACCGTAGAGGAAGTTTTATCAAAAGCTTTGGGCCTTCCCAAAGAAAGGTTTAAGGATACTACCACTCCGGAGGAGATAGAATCCTGGGATTCTTTCAACGGCTTGATTTTAGTAACTGAACTCGAGAAAAACTTCAATGTTAAATTTACAATTGATGAAGTTATCTCTGTAAAGAAAGTCGGCGATATTAAAAAAATTCTGAAAGAACATGGGATTGAAATTAAATAAGTTTTCTTATGATGAGATTACGGTGGGGTCGGTGTTTTCCTTTGAGAAATTGATCGATGAAGATTTGATTAAGCAATTTGCCGATTTTTCCGGCGATCGCAGCCCACTGCATATGGACGCGGATTATGCGTCCCAGACTCAATTCGGCGGCCGGATTGTCCACGGGGCGCTGTTGGGTAGTTTATTCTCGGCCTTGGTAGGAATGCTTTGTCCAGGAGAAAAAAGCCTATATTTGTCCCAATCTTTAAATTTTAAGAGTCCAATGAAACCAGGCGGTAAAGTTGTAGTAGAAGGCGAGGTTATAAGTAAATCCGATGTCACCAGAATCGTAACTTTAGCAACTCGTATTAAAGATGATACCGGGAAAATTCTAGTTGCTGGCGAAGCCAAAGCGAAAGTTTTGTAAAAATGATCAAAGATAAAGTGATTTTAATATTGGGTGGAACTGGAGATATCGGTTCAGCAATAGCCAAATCTTTAGCTCAAAAAGGTGCATCGGTGTGCAGCCATGGTTTCAAAGGGGAGTATGCGGCTGATGTTCGCGATGAGGGCGAGCTAAGTCGACTTATCACAAAGATAATTAGTCAATTTAACCGCCTCGATGTAGTCATTAATTCTCTCGTCACACCAATCAAAATTGCCAGTCTTGATAAAAAAACCTGGCAGGATTTTTTGGACCAATTCTCGGTTCAACTTAAAGCCGGGGTTGATTTATTAAAATACGTTGTGCCGCAGATGCAGAAGCAGCAAGGCGGTCAGATTATTAATATCCTTTCTTCGGTCGTCGCCGGGGAACCGCCTCAAAGTTACGCCGATTACATTACTTTAAAGTATGCGCTCCTTGGTTTCTCGAAATGCTTAGCGAGAGAACTTAAGGCGTACAATATTTTAGTCAATTGCGTATCGCCTGATTTTGTAAAAACTAAACTGACCCAAATTTTCCCAGAGAAAGTAGCAGAGATTATCGCTTTTAAGAACCCAACCAAGAGACTTACGACTCCAGAAGATGTCGCCCGGGTTGTTTCGGATTTGATTCTTGATACTTCAAAGAATACTGGGCGGAATATTTTTATTCGCGGCGGCGAAGTCTTCGAGCCCCAAGTTATATGAATCCTCAAGTTAAAAAGGAACACTATTTTCGCAAAAAGTATGACGACTTGAACCGTTTTATTTCCTATTTCTATCAGATCGATCTTGTACGCCAACTGTGCGATGCTGATTTGCGGATAAATGCGGATCAACGGATTGCGGATAAAGAGTATCAGCAATCAGCATCATCTGCATTCTATCCGCAGAATCCGCATCATATTTTAGAGATCGGCAAAGGCAATGGCACTGTTTCTGACTATCTAAAAAAACTTGGGTTTAGAGTAACCACCTGTGATTTTGATGAATCTTTAGAACCCGACTATGTTGCCGACATTCGCAAGCTGCCGTTTTCTGATAATAAATTCGACGGCGTTTTAGCTTATGAAATTTTAGAGCACTTGCCTTTTGAAGAACTGCCCGCGGCGCTTTCCGAACTCCGGCGCGTAACCAAAAAATATGTATTTCTTTCACTGCCTTACCGGTCAACCGGTTTTGAGTTTATTCTTAAATTTCCTTTGATCAGAAGCTTATGTAAAAAGAATTTTTTGGACTTTTTTGTGCGTATCCCCCTCAAGTTCGGCGGCCTTAAATCTTCGGGACAGCATCATTGGGAGATCGATGGCGTGAAATTCCCGCCTAGGAAACTGCGCCGGGTTTTTTCGGGTTACTTTAAAATAGTCAAAGAATTCCGGCCGCCCCTTAATTATTATCACTATTTTTTTGTTTTGGAAAAATTATGAGGACAATTTTCCTAGTTATACCCCACCACGTTTTTACTTCTGATATTTTGCGCACTAACTATATTGAATATTTAGCCCCAAAATATCGGGTGGTAGTTTTTACACCGTTTATCAGCAAGGAGGTAGTAGAGGCGAGAGGGTATTTTAAGTCCCCTAATGTTTTTTATCAAAAATGGGATTTGAGCAGTCCAAGCTTTTGGGACCTGCTTAAAACCTTGCGTATTAGCTTAGTTAATGAATTTGATTACCTAACCTCCATTAAATACTGGTATCGCAGGCCAAACTATCTGGAGAATCGCAAAAGAAGGATCCTGCGGTTTTTTGGTAAACCCTTCGCCAAAATTTTGACCGCCAAATTCTTTACGCGCCTAGAACATTTTTTCCTACCCAACTCCAAAAAATTTTTAAATTATTGTAGTCAATACCAGCCCGCCTTGATAGTTACCGCTACTCCGGGTTTTGATCCTTTTGAGGCGGAGTTTATTATTTTAGCCAAAAAAGCCAGAATCCCTACCATAGCCGTGAATACCACTTGGGATAATATGACCATGAATGCCAAGCATATCCGCCAGACCGACTACCTGGTTGCCTGGAACAAAATTATTAAGCAGGAGGCTATAGAAATTCATAACTATCCGGATGAGCAAGTCTTTATCTCGGGCACGCCCCGATTCGATCCTTACTTTACCAAAGAGGAAAACGAACCCAGCCGCGAAGAATTTTTGTGTTCCAAGGGTTTAAATCCTAAGTATAAAACCATTTTTCACACTACCGTAACTAAGGCCTATCCTTTTCAGAAAAAATATATCCGCGATTTGATTGGCCTAAGAGCAAGAAAAGAAATTCCTTACGTTAATCTTTTTATCAGGATTCACCCGCTGGATATGCCGGAGAATTATAAAGAATTTTCCGGCCTGCCCGATCTCTCGATCGAAAAGGCGGGGACGGTGGGCGAGGCGGGCAAGGTGGAAATGAGTTATCAAGATTTGTTGAATCTGAAATACTCGCTCAAATACACAGATTTAAACATTAATTACGCTTCTACCATTTCTATAGAGGCTTGTATTTTTGACAAGCCCATTATTAACATCGGCTATCTTGATCGTTTTGCCCTAGCTTACGAATTCAATCATTATAAGCCGATTGTTGAAAGCGGCGCGGTTAGGGTTGCCAAAACCGACGTCGACTTGCCGCGGCTTATAAATATGTATCTCAAGAATCCCGGATTGGATCGGCAAGGTCGTAAAAAGATTGTGGCTGACTACGTTGAATTCACCGACGGCCTATCTTATAAAAGAAGCGCAGATTTTTTGGAAAAATGTTTTCTTTAAACGACAACCACATAATTGTTAATTACCATTACGTGGAAAACCCCAAGTCGGCGGGTATTTATCCGTGTTCCCCGGCTTTATTTGAAAAACAAGTTAGTTTTTTGACGGAGAACTATCGGGTTGTTTCCGTGCCGGAAGTTTTTGAATCGGCGCAAGCGGGGGAAAACGAAAAATTATGCGCCCTAACTTTTGACGATGGTTTGAAAGATCAGTATCAAAACGCGGTACCGATTTTGGAGAAATATTCAGCCACCGCGGCATTTTTTCCGATAACTTCGGTTTTTGAAGGGCGCTTGCCGGCAGCCCACAAAGTTCATGTTCTACTTTCCCGATTTTCCGTTCACGCAATGATTGACTTCTTCCACAAATTTATGGCCGAATTTTATCCCGACCTGCGAGCTCAATATGTTATACCCAAAGATAAGCGTTTAACGGATAAAAGACTGCATGAAGACATCCCGTCGGCCAATTTTAAAGAAACATTGATTGCCTTGCCAGAGGATATCCGCGGTAGGTTTTTGAGACATTGCTTTAAAGTCAACGGTTTAAGTGAAAAGAAAGTAAGCCGGGAGTTGTTTATGAGCCGAGAAGAAATTAAAAACTTGCAAAAAGCCGGCCTGATTATCGGCGGCCATTCCCATGGGCATTACGCGATGTCTATAGACGATGAACTTTTCTTAAAAAAAGATGTAGAGCTCTCGAGGCAAATTCTTACCGACCTTTTAGGCGCAGCGCCCACGGTTTTTTCTTACCCGCATGGCCGTTACGGTAACGCTGCGGTCAAAGTAATTAAAGAAGCCGGTTTCGAATATGCTTTGACTATCGAAAGACGGGGTTTAACCCTTGAAGATCAGCGATTTTTGATACCGCGCTATGATACCGCCGATCTGGTAATATCATCTTTATGATTCTTTATGATTGAAATCAAAATTCTTAAAAAAGCCACCGCCGATTTGCTCGAAGCCGTCAATCGGCTAATGGGTCAGATGAGCTTGAGTAGAACGAGGCCAAAGCCGCTCACTCCGGCGATCCTTACGCTCCTGCTGGCGCAGGAAAACGTTTATTTTTTAGCGGCTGTTGCCGATTACAAAGGAAAAGAAAAGATTGTCGGCGCGCTAACGATTTATTTTGTGCGTATTCCTTCGGGTTTGACGTGTGTAGCGGAAGACTTGATCATTGACGAACCATATAGGAAATGGGGCATTGGCAGGATTTTGATGGAGCGCGGCATTGAATTAGCCAAGGCGAAACGTAGCCGGCATATTAGTCTGCGTACTAATCCTAAGAGGCTTGAAGCTAATAAACTTTATCAGGCTTTAGGTTTTAAAAGGATGGAAACTAATTTTTACCGCATTAACTTGTATAAATGAATTATTCGTTTAATTTATTTCAATGAGAACAATTTTTATTTCGGCTTTCAACCCGTTTATTTTAAGAAATATCCTTTTAAGCGACGCACTAACGATTCTTAAAAAACAGTCGGATCTACGCATCGTGGTTTTAGTTCCTGAATATAAAGTTAATTTCTTTAAAAAAGAAATCGGCTCCCCCAATACAGTCATCGAGGGCTTTAAGACACAAAATATTACTCGTCAAGATGCGCTTTTCAGGTTTATCATGAGTTCGCTCGCCAATACCTCAACCTTGCGCGTCCATAAAAAGGTTGAGTTTTTACGCTCCGGTCGTTATCTCCGCTACTTGACTTCGATGGTTTTAATGAATTTTTTGAGTTACTCGAAAACCTTTAAGCGCTTAATGCGGACCTGCGATTTTCTGACTCTTAATAAAATTAAGTTCTCGCCGCTGTTCGAGCGCTATTACCCAGATTTAGTCTTCACTACCGATGTTTTTAATGACGATGACGTTTACTTGCTGGCGGAATCTCGGCGGCGCCGGGTAAAAACCATTAGTATGGTGCGGTCTTGGGATAATTTTACCACCAAAGGCGTTTTTAGAATTAAACCAGACAGCTTGATTGTTCATAATGAAATTATTAGAGACGAGGCCGTTCGGTACGGCGATATGAAAAGCGCAGACATTATTATAAGCGGCATTCCCAATTATGATCGTTATTTTAAGGGTGGGCGCATGACGAGACAGGCTTTTTTCAAAAAAATCGGTTTGGATTCCAAGCGCAAACTTATTCTTTTTTCACCATTCGGCAATCGTTTTTCCGAAACCGACTGGCAAATTATGAGTATTCTTAAGGAAATCATTAAAAGCAAACTTATTCCTCCTGCTCAGGTTTTGGTTCGTTTTACTCCCAATGACAAAGTTGAACTGGGGGATTTTGTCCCTAATCAATACTTTTATATTGATAAGCCCGGGCACCAGTTTAAGGCAGGAGTTTTTCGTGACCAGGAATTAACTCACGCTGACATGGAGTGGCTGGCTGATTCTTTGTATCACAGTGATGTTCTGGTTGCTGGCGGCGCCTCCATTGGCATCGATGCTGCGATTTTTGGCAAGCCAACCATCCTGATTCATTTTGACGGTTTAGAGGATAAACCCTATGCCCAAAGCGCGAAGAGATTTTCAAATTACAGTCATGGAACCCAAGTCACGCTTAAAACTGGCGCTCTCCGATCGGCTGGGAGCCGCGAGGAACTCAAGCAGCACCTCCTGGATTATTTAGTGAACCCAATGCTTGATAGCGATAATCGTGCGCGCATGGTTCAAGAACAATGCTGGCGTTTGGATGGGCGAGCCGGCGAACGGATTGGCCAAGCCATTCTAGCCGAGCTGGGATTTTAGAGCGTCTTTCGAGAAAGACTATGAGCGATTGGCGTTGCCTTTTTAAGCCCCTTTTAGTTATATTAAATTAACTATGCCAGGTAGTGAAAATTCGACTGCCGCGAAGCGGCAATTTGGTAGTTATCTAAATTTTTACCACGCTGGCAGTTTGGGATATATCTGCTAAAATAGCAGAGGTCAAAATAATTAGTCGAATTTCTACTACTTGGTATGCCTCGTGCTACAACACCACAGTCGAGCAAGCGCAAAATTTGTTTTCCGATCACGAGCCGCATTCATTACGCGCGCCAAAAGCACCTACTCGACTTGCTTAACAGGAGTCCAAAGATTGATCTGCAATTGGTGGCCGGCGGCTCGATACTCCTCGAAAAATACGGCGAGCGATTCTTGCCGGCCATGCGCGCATCGGGGCTAACCATTCACGAGACGCTTTTTAATGTCATTGACGGCGGCAATCACGTGACCATGGCCAAAACCGCGGGACTCACGGCCTTGGAGTTTGCGAACACGCTTTATAAATTGAATCCGGATGTGGTTTTGATCCGCGGCGATCGGTTTGAACAATTAGCCATTGCTATGGTAGCTGCCTTCTTGAATAAAACTATTGCCCATATCGAGGGCGGCGATGTTACCGGCACGATTGATGAATCCGTGAGGCACGCGATTACCAAACTTTCTCACATCCATTTCGTAACCAACGCCGATGCCCGGCGCCGCGTGATTCAGATGGGCGAGCATCCGCGTTTGATTTTTAATGTCGGCTCGCCTGATATTGAGTTTGCCTCTTTAGTGGATAAGAAGTTGGATGGCCGGGCGGTGAATTCTACTGGACTTGGCATAGACATCGACGTTCATAAGCCGTTTCTTATGGCCATGCTCCATCCGGTGACGACTGAAAAAAATAATCGCCGCTACACCGAGCTTGCGCTTAAAGTTGTTGATGACCTTAATATGCCGACAGTTTGGTTCTGGCCCAATAACGACGCTGGCACTAACGAGATTGCCAAAGCCATTCGAATTTATCGGGAGCACGGTAAGCTCAAGAATAATAAGTTTCGGTTTGTGACTGATGTGCTACCCGAAGATTTTATCGCCCTGCTGCGGAGGGCAAGCGCGCTCCTGGGTAATTCTTCAACCGGCATCAAAGAATGTTCGTATTTGGGCGTGCCGGTCGTGAATCTGGGCAGCCGTCAGCAGAACCGTCTGCGCGGGCCCAATGTCATTGATGTTGGCTATAACCCAGGAGTAATGAAGAAAGCCATTCATAACCAATTAGCTCACGGCCCCTACCCGAGTTCGGATATTTACTATAAGCCTAACACCAGCAAAAACATTGTTGAAGTTTTAAGTAAAGTTAAGCTGTATACCCAAAAAAAATTCTATGACGTCTAGAGTCTTAGGAGTGATTACCGCCCGCGGCGGCTCTAAAGGCATTCCGGGAAAAAATATCAAAGAACTTTGCGGCAAGCCCCTCATCGCCTACACCATCGAAGCGGCCCAAAGCTCGGGCGCACTCGATCGTCTGATTATTTCAACCGACGACCAGGAGATTGCCGAAGTCGTGCGCCGCCTGGGCGTGCAAGTGCCGTTTATGAGACCAGCGGAGCTCGCGGAGGACACAACACCCCACTTACCAGTCATGCAGCACGCAGTTAAGTGGCTCCACGAACACCAAGGCTACCAGCCTGATTATGTTATGATTCTTCAGCCGACTTCGCCCTTGCGCCAAGCATTTCATATTAAAGAGGCGGTAGAGCTGATTATAAAAAGCGGCGCCGATTCGGTTTTGAGCGTCGCCGAGGTACCAGAGAATTACAATTATCGGAAAACCATGGTGGTGGACGAACACGGCTTTGTGAAGCTTATAAGCGGCGAACTGATTTATAAACGCATTGCCCGGCGCCAGGATTTGCCTAAGAATTATTGGAGTACTGGCATGATCTATCTTTTTAAAACTGATTTATTATTTCATCCCACCAATCCTAATTTTTACGGCGAAAAAACCGCGCCTTATATTATTGATAAAAAATATGTGATTGACATAAATGTTCCGGAAGATTGGCTGACAGCTGAAGAGGCGCTAAAAAAACTGCCAATAGGGAAGGAAAAAATATGAAAGAATTTATTTGGGTTGCCGAACCGAAAGATTATTCCCCCAAAGCCCTTAGGATTTATCGGGAGCTTGGTCAGGTCCACGAAGCAACCGAATCAGAAAATTCAAAAAAGGACCACCCCGACTTTCCCAAAGCGACAATTTTAGTGGTGCGCTTGAAGTACACCATTGATAAATTTTGGTTCGATAAAATGCCTAATCTTAAAGTTATCGCCACCCCAACTACCGGATTGAATCACATTGACATGGCCGAAGCCGAAAAACGCGGCATTAAAATCATTTCTCTTAGAGGCCACACAGAATTTTTGGATAAGATTACCTCAACCGCCGAAGAAACTATTGGTCTTATGATTGCCTTGGTACGCAAATTGCCTTGGGCTTTTGATTATGTTAAGGTCGGCGGCTGGGTTAACCGCGACAAGTTTCGCGGCCATGAGTTGGCTCACAAAACTCTCGGAATTTTGGGTCTCGGCCGGCTTGGCAGGATGGTCGCGCGCTATGCGCTCGCCATGGATATGAATGTCATTGCCTCTGATCCCAATGTTGCCGAGACTGATATGGAAAAACTCGGCCTGCGCAAGGTTTCCATGGAAGAACTTTTTCGAGAATCAGATGTGCTCTCGGTTCATGTTTTACTCACTGACGGAACAAGAAATTTAGTTAAGGCAGAACATTTTAATCTCATGAAGCCAGATGCCTATTTTGTGAACACGGCTCGAGCTGAAATCATAGAGCAAGGAGTACTAGAGACAGCTTTAGAAAATAAATTTATTGCTGGCGCGGCAGTTGATGTTATGTGGGGAGAAGAAGGCGGTCTTAAATTTGAAGGACAATTAAAAAATAATCGGCTCTGGAATTACGCCAAAACTCATGACAACCTGATTATTGTGCCCCACATCGGCGGCGCTACTTATGAAGCCATGGCTATTACAGAGGATTTTATCGCTGATTTGGTTAGCAAACATTTTTTAGAACAGCAAACCCAAAAAACTTGACAGAAAAGAAAATATAATATAATATACTATCAGCAGCAGCACAGTTGGCTTAGTCCCTCATAAGGAAACCAACCACAGGAGGTGACCTTTGACAGAAGAAGAAACTCTGCGACTCAAGGACCTGCTCGTGAAAGTCAAAAAGGAAGAAAGGGGCTGGATTCCAAAGCAATGCCTCGGAGAGTTCTTCGATCTCACGGTGACGGCTTTCTTCGAGCTCGTGTTCTACCGAGAGCGGGAGGGCCGCTACGAGTATCTCCTTGCTTATCGCAAGGACGAGCACTGGGATGGTTTTCACGTCATGGGCGGGATGCTGCAACCCGGTTTTCCTGCCGACCCGGTCGGTATTTGCCAGCTTCTCACTAACAAGGAGTTTGGGGAGCACGGCGGTTCTCTCGGAGTGACAGTGAAGTCAGTGCGCATCATCTCTTCGCTCAATTGGTCCTGGCATCCGTGGTGCCATCCGTATGCCACCGTCTGCCTGGTGGAATGGGAAGGCGCTATCACGGAAACGGCGCTATTCCGTTTCTTCGCGCTTGACGAGCTTCCCCCGATGATCCCTAATCACCGGGAGTATCTCTTCCAATGCGAGCAGGTTCTCCGGACTGGCAAGATGCTCGTGTTCACGCCCGATGCTCCGCTCGGAAAATCAGAGTGATTCGGAAGAACGCACGGGAGGGATTAGTCCCTCCCTTTTTAATTAGGAAGGTGAGTTAAGGTAACTTATGATAGAATAAAAAACAGATGCGCATTTTTTTATTAGCGGCGGTTTTGGTGGGATTTCTTTATATCGGGCCGCCGCTCATGATTTCACAAAACTTCAAAGATTCTGGCAACGAGTTTGTGCTGGCGCAATACAAAACCTACCGTGATTCCCTCACGGCATATTTGCCGCGGGCGCGCGAAATTTACGACGGCCATTTCCCGCCCGCAGAACTCTATGGAGATGATCCCTCGGCGCCGACTGTTCAAAATTCACTACCGTCGTTTTTTTTCGCCAGCTTCCTTTATTTGTTTAAAGGCAATCTTAACCTTGCTTACTTAGGCGCTCAATTCTTTTTTCCAGCAGTTATTTTCTCGCTCTTTGCTTTCTTAGGCTGGTTTTTGTGGCGATCCAAATTATGGGCCATGTTTTTCGGCTTAGTCGGAACGCTGACGCCGATTCCGCTGAAACTCCCTTTTTATAAATGGCAGGGCTTCGCGGAGTTTCAGGCGTTTTTCATTAATAATTTCATTCCTTTCGTAAAAACCCAGTTTGATCAGCTGTATCTTGCGAGAATTGATGAGCCACTTTTAACTTATCCTATATATTTATGGGCGATTGCCGCCTTTATTATTTTTTGGCAAAAACCCTCTCTGCGCTTGGGCGTATTTGCGGCTATTCCCGCCGGTTTATTGTTTTACACTTATTTCCATCATTGGGTTTACTGGGTATCAGTTATTGGCATTGTTTTTATACTGGCTCTGATTTTCAATCGCAACAATAAAGTTTTAATAAAAAACTTCCTTATTTTCTGGGGTTGCTTGGCAGTGGTTGCCGCGCCCTATTTTATTACTTATTTCTTGTTTAATAGCCTGGCTACCGCTCAAGATTTCATTTTAAGGGCTGGCGTTACTTTTGGCCGCAGTTTGGGGGTGGGGCGCGAGAACGTCGCTGACTTGATAGTTTACCTCGCGCTCCTACTCTTAACTTACCTGTTTTATTGGAAGCGCAACCGTGAAAAAGCAATTTTGTTTTTCGGATTAATTTTGGCGATGTTTGCTGTTTGGAACATTCAACTCATTATTGGCTATGTTCCCGTTCCTCACTTTTTCCGAAGGTCAATAGCGCCGATCATCTTCATTATTCTTTTTAATTTTCTTTACGATTTATTTGGTCGGCTCCGAGCCGGCGACTATCCATTATTAAAGCGGCTTGGGATTGCAGCCCTCGTCGTTCTTTCTTTTTTTGTAGTGGCTAAAAAAACGGTAAATATTTTAGCGATTGAGAGGGGTATTCAGCCTCACTTGGTGGATTATTATACTTTTCCTGGCGGAGTGGCACAGTCTTGGCGCTGGATTAATGATAACCTCGGAGGCGAACCGCGCATTATTTCCCCCTCGACGTTCACGTCTTTTTATCTCGCCTCCTACACTGGAGCAAGACCGTTTTTGCCAACTGCCTTTACAACGCTTTTGGCAAATGCCGACATAGAAGATCGTTACCTCGTGAGCCATAAGCTATTTGGAGTTCCGGAGATAACTTTAGATCGGCGGCTCAAGGGCGATATACCGATTGATTGCAGCGGTTATGAGTGTTTTCCGGACAAAGGTAGTAATTTAAACGATAGCTTCTGGAACCTCTACGGCAACTATTTCGCCAGCCGCTATGGCAGTTTCAAGAATTTCATTGCCCGAGTTCCGCAGGAAGCCGTTAAGGAAAAACGATTAGAAAAAGTGGCAGAGCTCACGGATCGGTACCGTAAATTAGACGCCGATTTCTCGGCAGTCGAGGCCGATTATATTTATTACGGCCCTTTGGAGCGTCAGATTGTAGCGGCAGATTTTTCTAAAAATAAAAATCTAACCCTGATTTATAATAATTCTTCCGTGGCAATTTATAAAATAATCAAAGACTAGACGCAAAGAGATTTCCGTATTATTATATGAATCAATGAAAAAAGCATTTTTGACCGGCGTTACCGGGCAAGACGGGAGCTACTTGGCCGAGCTTTTGCTCGGGAAGGGCTATGAAGTGCACGGCATGATGCGCCGATCGAGCTCCTTTAACACCAGGAGAATCGCGCATATTCCGCATTCTCTCGAGGATCCTAAAAGCCGTTTCCATTTGCATTACGGCGATTTGACTGACGGCAGCGCCTTGAACCGTTTGCTTAAGACAATTAAGCCGGATGAAATTTACCACTTGGGCGCCCAGAGCCACGTGCGCATAAGTTTCGATGTTCCGGAATATACGGGCGACGTTACGGCCTTAGGAACCCTGCGGCTCTTAGAAGCTATCCGTGACAGCAATATTCCGGCCAAGTTCTACCAAGCATCTTCATCCGAAATGTTTGGTCTTACAGAACAGGTTCCCCAGGACGAAAATACGCCTTTTTATCCGAGAAGTCCTTATGCCTGCGCCAAAGTTTACGGCTTTTGGATTACCAAAAACTACCGCGAAGCCTACGGCTTATTTGCGGTCAATGGAATTTTGTTCAACCACGAGTCGCCTCGCCGGGGAGAAAACTTCGTTTCTAAAAAAATTACTCATACGGTTGCTCGAATTAAAGCCGGGCTCGAGCAGAAATTGGTCCTGGGCAATCTGGAGGCGGTGCGGGACTGGGGTTATGCACCCGAATACGTTGACGCCATGTGGCGGATGATGCAGCAGGACAAGCCCGATGATTACGTAGTTGCGACCGGCGAGTCGCACACAGTCAAAGAATTCGTGGCAGAAGCGTTCAAACTGGTTGGCTTGGATTGGCAAAAGTATGTGGAGACTGATTCGCGCTATTACCGTCCATCAGAGACGCCGACCTTAATGGGTAATTACAAAAAAGCGCAAACAAAGTTGGGTTGGGAGCCAAAGGTAAAATTCAAAGAATTGATTGGAATCATGCTGGAGCACGACCTTAAAGAACACGGCCTCACCCTTTCTTAAGTCATGGCCGAGGATTTTTATCGAGGTAAAAAAGTTTTAGTAACAGGCGGAGCGGGTTTCATCGGCAGCCACCTCACGGAACTTTTGGTTGCCCGCGGTGCCAAAGTCACGGTTCCGGTGCGTGTGAACACCAAACTCGATTTTCTGGAAGGCGTTAGGGATAAAATTTCCACCATTCAGGCCGATTTAACGGATCGTGCTGCTACCGATAAAGTCATGAAAGGGCAGGAGATTGTTTTAAACCTTGCATCTGCCAAGGGCGGCGGCATCCTGAACAGCATCAAACATCAGGCCAGTCTTTTCCGCGACAACATGACGCCGTTTTTAAACACCCTTGATTCTGCCAGGGCCGCGGGAATGGAGCGGTTTCTGGTTGTGAGCTCCGCCTGTGTTTACCCCAAGGAAACTTCCCATCCGACGCCGGAACAAGAAGGTTTTAAAGACGCTCCTGAACCCTCGAACGCCGGCTATGGCTGGTCCAAACGCATGGAAGAATATTTAGGGCTAGCCTATCAAGGGGAGTTTGGCATGAAGATCGCCATTGCCCGGCCCTTTAACGCCTACGGGCCCCGAGATGATTTCTTCGCCGCTACGAGCCATGTTATTCCGGGCCTCATAAAAAGGGTTATCGCCGGAGAAAATCCGCTCGTGGTCTGGGGGAGCGGCAATCAAACGCGTTCTTTTCTTTACGTTACGGATTTCGCGCGCGGTCTTTTGGATGTCTGCGAAAAGTATGCGGTTGCCGATCCTTTAAACTTGGGCAGCAGCGAAGAAATATCAATCGGCAATTTGGCCAAACTGCTCATAGATTTAACCGGATCAAAAGCAACAATTGTTTTTGATACTTCTAAACCAGACGGCCAGCCGCGCCGCACCTGCGATACTAGAAAAGCCGAGCGAGAAATCGGCTTTCGGGCGGCGGTTCCTTTACGGGAGGGACTTAAAAAAACCATTGACTGGTATCTTGCCCAAATATGAAAGTAACACTTCTTGCACCGACTTTAAACGAAATAGAAGCGGTGAGAGTCGTATTGCCGAAAATTAAAAAGGAGTGGGTGGATGAAATTTTGATTATTGATGGCGGCTCAACTGACGGCACGATCGAGTATTGCCGAGAGCGGGGTTATCGCGTCCTTAGCCAGGTGAGCCGCGGCTATGGCGCGGGTATGAAAGAAGGTTCTCTCGCGGCGCACGGGGATTTGATTATTGAGTTTCCTACTGACGGCAGTTCACCGCCCGAAAAAATTTCGGAAGTCGTTCGCAAACTTAAAGAAGGCTATGATTTTGTTATTGCTTCCCGTTACACTGGCGGCGCCAAAAGTTATGACGATGATTTTTTAACTGCTAAGGGCAACTGGATTTTCACCAAGCTCACGAATTTGCTTTTTGGGGCAGATTACACGGATGCTTTAATAGGCTTTCGGGGTTATAGAAAATCGGTTTTTGATGGGCTTAAGATGGATGCCCAGGGCTTATCCTGGTCTATTCAGATGCCGATCAAGTTTGCTAAGCGGAAGTTAAGGGTTGCCGAAATTCCTGCTGATGAACCTAAAAGAATCGGGGGCGTAAGAAAAATGAAGCCGTTTAAAACCGGCTGGGAAATTTTAATGGTGATGATTAGAGAGTTTTTAAATAAAAAACAATAATGTATCAGAGTCTAAAACAGTGCCGGATTTGCGGCAATCAAAATTTAACCGAAGTGCTGAATTTCGGGGAGCAATATTTGGCATCGTCTTTTGTAGAAAGTAACGAGCATAACGAATTAGCGAACATCCGCATACCGCTCACGGCAGTTTTGTGCGATCGAAGCAAGAACGCGAGTGCCTGCGGTCTGCTGCAGCTTAAGGAAACCGTGGATCGGGACCAGATGTACCGGCGGTATTTTTATCGTTCCGCGACCAATCCAATGATGCGGGACGCCTTGAAGGAAATTGCCGACGCAACGATAAAAAAAGTTTCTTTAGTAAAAGGCGACACCGTGTTGGATATTGGCGCCAACGACGGCACTATGCTCGAGTTTTTTCCAAGCTGGGCAGAGCGTATCGGCATCGATCCTGCCAAAAATATTAATCGGGCCGATCTCGATAAGTCAATCACCATTATCGAGGACTATTTCTCTAAGGACCGCGTCATTAAAGCCAGTCCGGGCAAACTTTTTAAAGTCATCACTTCAATAGCGATGTTTTATGATCTAGATGATCCAAACTCTTTTGTAGCCGAGGTGAAATCGATTCTCGCGCCCGACGGCATTTGGTGCATCCAGTTGAGTTATTTACCCGCCACACTCATGGCCCTAAACTTTTACGATGTTTGTCATGAACACTTGTTGTACTATTCCTTGCGAACACTTAGTCACTTACTAGAGCGGCACCAGCTCGGGGTTTTCGATGCTTCTTTAAATGACGTAAACGGCGGCAGTCTAAGGGTTTTCGTGGGCCATGCGAGCGCATCCCGTCCTATCACGCCCGCAGTTAAAAAAATTTATGCCGAAGAAGATAAGATGATGTTGTCGAACCCTGCGACCTACCGTAAATTTACCAAGCAAATCAATAGTCTTAAAAAAATTACTTTGGATTTGATTCGTTCTGAAAAGGAAAACGGCGGCTCGGTGATTGGTTTAGGGGCTTCGACTAAGGGTAATATGCTGCTCCAGTTTTTTGGCATTGATAAGACTTTGATTCCGTATCTTAGCGAACGCAATCCGGAAAAAGTCGGTTTGCGGACCCTGGGGACGGATATCGAGCTTATTTCCGAGGAACGTGCCCGAGACTTGAATCCGAGCGCCATGCTGGTTCTGATTTGGTTTTTCAAAAACGAATTGATTAAACGCGAACAAGCGTACCTTAGGCAAGGCGGCAAGCTCTATTTTCCCATGCCTTATCCGCATGTCGTGACCAAAGACGGCGAAATCAAACTAGGGTGAAATTTTAATCAGTGCTATAATATGTGATATAGCGCAAATCCATGAGCGAAGCGAATTAAGTATGAAGCTCAAGCGGTCAATCCTAATAATTGTTTTGGTGGCGAGTTTGAGTTTCCTAAATATTTTCTTTAGAGCCACGCTTGCCCAGCCGAACTTGCAGTTGCCGCCGGAATTAACTCGTTCACTCTACTTTGGCAGACGCGGCGCCGACGTGAGTGCTCTTCAAGAGTATCTAGCCCAAGACCCGACACTTTATTCCGAAGGATTTGTTACCGGCTTTTTCGGCCTTCTTACCAAGCGCGCAGTAGTGAAGTTCCAAACTAAATACGGTCTCCCGCCGGTCGGGATTGTCGGGCCTTTAACCCGCGCTAAATTGCGCGAGTTAAGAAGCGCTCTTTTAGCTCAAGCTTCGCCGAGTCCGTCTCCAAGCCCATCTCCATCGCCTACGGAATCTCCCATACCGTCAGAGTCTCCCTCGCCTCCGCCGCCAACGCCGAGCCCATCGCCTAATCCTCTCGCCTTTATTAAAACCGGCGCTGGCATAGCAAGTGATAATCAATATTTCCAAGTCGGCCCGGCTGATTTCTTATACAGCGGCAGTTATGGTTATGAAGGCCGGGGTTATTTATCTCCCGGCATCTCCTCAGCTTCAACTTCAATCGCCAATGTTACGTCATTGAGTTTCTCCAGTTGCGAAAATATAGAAGCCAAAGGTTATTCAGGCATTAACAATATCTGCCAGTTTACCAACCCCAATCTCTATAATTTTACCACCCACAATGATCATATAAGAATGTATGATAAGACTGCTTCAGAAGTTCAAACCTCCACCAATACCATTATTTACTGTTATCAGCGCATTTTGCTCTTTAAACACGGCACTATCTACGGCGCCATTGATCCGGAGGATGTTGATTCTGACAACAAACTGCATTACCGCTACTGGTATGACGAATCCGGCGGCACCAATTTTGGAGCCTTATGTCCTGCTAGCGGCAATTAACTAAAAAAGTCAAGGGCGGCAATGAAGTGATTTTAAAACCCGGCGACTGGTTATGGATTCCTGGAGGGGAGCCACATCAACATAAGTGTTCGGGAGTGACGCGACTTACCATTATTAAAATCCCGTTTTCAACTTGACTTTTTTTGGCCTTTAGTTAATATACTACCAGTGCCTTGTATCTCGCGTGCGCGGGAGGGCATCTGTTCTTTCCTAGTACCCTATAGCCTGGAGGATTCTACATGAACGGGACGATTGTGGATTTGGATCCTGCGGCAACGCCGGAAGAGCTGGCATTGCAGATCGTCGGCCTCCCTGACGGAACTGACATGGGCGGTGACTGCGTGGGCAAGCTCGGGAGAGTGCTCTTGACCGGCAAGCCGGAGGAGCGCGACCCCCTGAAGTATGCGCGGGTGTTCGATCTCGCGATGAGAGATCCGAAGGCGACACCGTGGATGCGTTTCGCCGCTTGGGCGCAATCGGTCAACGGCCGGCGCCGCGCCAAGGGAGCGGACATGCCCGCGATCGCAAACGAGCTCGCCAAGCTCTCGGGCGAGGCGGCAAGCCAGATTCCTAACGGCCCCCACAAGTATCTGCTTTTAGGAGATGTTGCTTACAACCTCGGCATCGTTAACCGCGGACTCCGCCGGTATGAGGATGCGGCCAGGGCACAGCGCGTTTCATCTGCCTGGTTTGGTCTCGCAGACAACCGGGCGAAGCAGGACGTGAGTCTCTTCGCCGCACAGGTCGAGGAGGTGACCAGCGCTTTCGTTCGTGGAGACAGCGCGCATATTCGCGTGCACTCCACCGCTCTTGCCGCTCTGCGCGACTACATCGCGAACACACACACCTACTACCCGGCGTGGATGCAAGATAATGCTTGCGTTCACATCGCCTGGGCGCTCATGATGGGATCGCTTTTCGGCGCGATCGACGAGAAGTCACTCATGGGGCACCAGGAGTACTTCGTGGCTGGCGAGCTGTCGAGATTCGCCGCCTGGAAGACGGTGTTCGAAACATGGGAGGCGTACAGGCGCCTCGAGTTCGATTGGGTGATCGCAACCAATCCGATCGACGCGCCGTCTTCTTCGCTCGACAACTCGACGCTCACGATTCGTATCCTGGTCGCGCTCGCGAAGCGGATGCAGAGAGATGCCGAAGGCGCTCGTACGATCCTCGAGGCGGTCGCGGCTCACTCGGGCCCTGACGGCGGCATCCCGATTGCGGTCGCGAACCGCATCCTAGCGACGTTCTAGCACTCCTTTCGTAACAAGACCCCATGCCTCGGCACCGTGCCGGGGCTTTTTCTATTTCAGTTGACGCCGTCTTTGTTTTATATTATTCTTTTTAATGTCCTCTAGACCTGTAGTCTAGAGTTTTTTGTACCCCACAACTGAAAACCAGGAGGTGAAGTGATGTTGCGTTTAAGAGACCACCTCCCCGAAGATAGGAGCGTGGATGCAGTCTATGCCCCTGGGCATTGTCTCACCTACGACAAGCAAAGACTCACTGCTATGAACGCGGCCTGCCTCGAAGCAGCAATCCGACAAATGCGAGAAGGCAGAGCAAAATGCCTTGTCTTCTCGGCCTGTTATAGCGGGCAAGTGCTAGCGCGAGAGCTTGCCTTGCGGCGGCAGATGGCAGTCGAGGGCGGCTTGAGCGGTGAGGCGGTCCGAGAAATAAGCGGCATAGTTGACACCAGAGACGAACTCGCGAAACTTGCGTTCGTGCTCAAAGCACTTGGCGCAAAGAGTGTGTTGCTCGTTTCCGACGAGTACCACCTGCCGCGCTTGGTTCGGTGGGCGCGGTTGCTCTTGCCGGGCATTCGGATCTTCCATATGTCGGTCCGGCCTCGCGTCTACGAGTTTACCTGGGAGCCGAGTCTTGTGAAGACTATCCGCGCCGGCGTGAAGCCGTTGTGGATTCTGTGGAATGTCCTTTTCTACCTTGGAACGCCGCTCGTCCTCCGAAAGCACAAGTAGCACCCCGCCATGTTATTCGGACCATGGCGGATTTTTTTGGAAAATTGACGAAAACTTTAATATCTGTTAATCTATACGCAGTCTTCTAGGCAACCCTAGAAGTTTTTGTTCTTCAAAACAACACTCGGCTTCTAACGAAAGGAGCTATTCGAATGAGTGATCCCAGGGATCCGACTCGCATCCAAGGTGAAGACCCTAAAGCCAAGGTCTTCAGCGACCTCTATCCGGTGCTCTACGCTGCCGAGACGCCAGTTTCGTACTCCTACGAGCAGAGTTCGCTCGCCTCGGCCATCTACGCCGATGGGCTGGCACCTCGCGGCCTGCGATGCGCACGCGTCATCGATCTGGGCTGTGGTTACGGTACGACTACCGCAGCTCTTGCCCGATTAAATCCACAGCTCATCGTGGCTTTGGACAACTCGGCACCGATGACAGAGCTCATGCGAGTGGTGATGTTGGGCGACGAGAATCTCGACGCCTGGCTCAAGTCGCAGGGAGCCGAAGAGGCCCTCCAGGATCTCTATCCGGGAACGCTCCGGCACCTTGAGGTTCGGCGCGCCGAATTCCGCAGCGGCGTTTTCTCGCGGGGCGGTAGCAGGCTTCAGATCCGCACAC
>Ga0213870_1000446_pt1 | contig 19659 bp, 32 predicted proteins | sample WICALVC2017_Meta_FD_160119 | JGI IMG/M metagenome (GOLD analysis project Ga0213870, IMG submission 160119) | Freshwater microbial communities from subterranean cave lake in Wind Cave National Park, South Dakota, United States - WICALVC2017 | ecosystem: Environmental > Aquatic > Deep subsurface >... | reverse complement strand
CATTATAACTTCATACTTATCATTTAAATCCATATCTGTAACTTGTATTTCGAGTTTGCCTGGATTTAAATATCCTTTTTGAATCTTTTTTGTTTCTACTTCTGGTATTTTATTGACAAATTCAATTCCAAACAAACCGCCAAAACCTAAACAAACTATTGGCATGAATATATGATATGCCAACCCAGTATTTTCTTTATTGAACATTTTATTTATTTTTAAAATAATATTAATCTATTTATAAGTATTTAGGTGAAGTTTTATAATAAGGAATCATATAATTTTTCCAAAAGAAGTCTTTAACTTTTTCAAATTTATATCTTTCTTTGTTAAGCTAGAGAATTAGTTAAATAAATTTTTTGCTCTTATGATGTAATCACATCCAAATCTTGCAAATTATTAAGCTCTTCCCTTACTTTTTCTAAAGGTATTTCTAAATCTTTTGAAATTTCTTCAATAACTTTGCCTTTATCTAAATCTCTTACAATCTTCTTTTGCAATAAAGTAAGTCTTGGTGTAAGTCCTGGTGTAAGTCTTGTTGTAAGTCTTGGTATTTCCCTAATATTATTATTTTCTTGCTGTTTATTAATCTGGTTTTCAGCGCTCTCTTTTGATTTTTGTTTTATTTTTCTATTTTTTTCTCTTAAGACTTTTTTTACATCAGCTAACTCAATTTTTTTCTTGTCTTTATTTTTTAAATAAACCAACTCACAAAATTCTAATATTTTTCTTGGTATATAATCCGCTATTTCAATTATTTTTTCAATAGCTTTTTCATCAAAAAGTTTTTTATTTCTAAGTCTTAAATTTATTAAATTGACAGCATCAAGCTTATTTAATTTGCCTAATTCTATAACTCTCCTGCCAATCCTGTCTTTAAAGCTGTCAGAAAAATTTTTTAAGTTTTGGTTAATTTGCGTTATAACTATACTTTTAATGTGTCCGTGATCCCAGTGCAATTTTAAAGCTTTTTGTAATTCATAATCGCAATCTTGACTTTCATCCAGTAAAACAACTGTATTTTTTGGATAAGCTCTAAATCTATCAAAGCCCCTCCTGGAATTTTTTAGAAATTCCTTAATACCAAAACTTTTTTCAATATCAGCTGCGTCTATATAAAAAACATTGTATTGATTTAAGTTATTTTTTATCCATAACAATAAAGAACTTTTGCCAATTCCTGTGTGACCTGTTAAAAAACAAACATCTCCATTTTTTATATACTGAATTAAGAATTTTTTCTCTTTTCCAAGACCAATTACATTTGGATTTGCTTTTATAGAAAAAGGATTCTCTTCTAGGTTTGGATTATTGTGTGTTATTAATTTAATATTATGTTTCATTTTTCAGGATAGGAATTTTTTAAGACAATTTGAGGTTTCAATTTAACTTTTTCGTTTTCTATAATATCTGTTGCTTCTAACCAATCACTCATTACACCATATTTTATCATTGTTTCAACACTGGCTAATGCTAATCTTAGATTTGCTGCTAATAGAGGTACTTCTGCAACAGTAATTATTAAATCTGCATTTAGTATTGCACCTTTTTCTAAGATTCTATCAATAAGTTCAACTATGCCAATTTTATTATTATCCATTTTTAACAAAAGAGTAGGGTGCAAAAGGCCCTGCTACATTAAAATAAAAATTGCTATTTACTAAATATCTATTAACTTTTTGAATTTGTTCTTTATCTACTAATATAGAAATACTGACTAATAAATCTCTTTCTTCATCAAGAAGTATTTTTGACTGGTTTATTGATATATCAGATACTAATTCTTTAATATTATTATAAAAATTCTGTCTATACTCAAAAATTTGTTCTTGCGCTATTTTATTAATCTCATCTTTGATTTTTCCTTTTATTAAATAAGCCATGCCTGTACTTTCTATTTGTATTTTTTGTTGAAGTTGTTTTATTTCATGAAGCTCTTTAATTTTGTTTAATAGTTTTTCTTTTTCATAATAAATTCTTATTCCATACTCTTTTTTTCCATTTATTTTATTCCATTTTTTAATTAAATCTTCTTCATTATCTATTAACCAGTTTCTTAAATTTTCTTCAGCAGTTTTTTCTTTTTCAAGTTTAGCTTTTGTTTTTAAAGTTCCAGAAATTTCTGATTTTTGTGGCTTAGAAGTTTTAATAATAGTATTAAAGCTTAAAGGTATTACAGCACCAAAATCTTTCATAGCTTTGTCTAAAATATTATTATGTGCCAAAATTAAATCTCTAACTTCGATAGGATTAGCTGAATTGTAAGGTTTTTCCTTACACCTATGCACAATAGCACTAAAATTTCCTTCATTTATCAAGAAAACATTACTTTCTTTAATTCCATGTTCTTCCCAATTTTTGTTGGTTCTTATTATACCATAAAGATATAATGCATTATTTGACATTTTCAAGTGTGACAGGTATTAATTTAGTTATACTATCATCAACTATTGAATCTAATTCATTTCTAATTTTATCAGTTGTTTTTTCTAAATCATTTTCTTTTTTTATTTTTTCAATAGTTTCGTCTAATTTCATAAAAGCTAAGCCAAGTTTTTCTGCTTCCTGATTTCTTAAATTTCCAGACTCTAGTCTATTTATTGCTTGTTTTTGTAAAACTTCTTTAATTATCTCCACTAAAGCCATCACTAAACCCAACAGGCCTTCTTTTAAATTATCACTATTAATTTTTATGCTCATTTTGTTAATTTCAATGCAAGAACATTTTTTTTATATTTTTTATCTCTAATAGTTCTATACTTATCTGGCAAATCAATTATTTTCTCCCAGTCTTTATATTTCAGTATTAACTTATTATATTCTAACTTAATCTGGATATCTTCTAATTTAATCTGGGCTTTTTTTCCTGGCACTTTTATTGCCAAAGCTAATATATTGCCTTTTTTCATATACCAATAATCTTTATCATAAAAAACTTCTGACTCATCTTCTTTTTTCTCTTTAACTAATGGCCCTCTAATTAGCGGTCTTGTTGATATATGCGATTGAAAACCCCATGCTTTTTTTTCACCCCTTTTTAAATTTTCTTGTATTTGTTTATTGGCTTCTTCAAATCTTTTTTTAAAAACTTCTGTCTTGCCTAATTCTTTAAAAAAATCGCCAAAAAAAGGTATGCTTTTTAGAAAGCTTTCCACTATTTTTGGTTCTTCTTCATTGTCTTCTTCTTTATTTTTTTTCTTTGCCATTTTTCTTGTTTTTTGTTTTTAAAAAACCAAAGAATTTTGTTGAAACTATAAAAGGTAATTTAATAATTCAAGCTCAGCTCTTCCAACAAAAGGGTATTTTACTTTCGCTTTGATTTTTCCTTTTTCAATTTTGGCTTTTGCTTTCACTGGATTTTTTCTTGAAATACGAATGAATACAAAAATTTCTTATTTTTGCTTTGACAGGTATTTTCCCTCTAATTTTTTCCATTTATTACCATAAATTCTTTCTTTTGGTTTTACTTTTGAATATCTCGGTCTTAGAGGCATGGTAGAATGTGTGACTCTATACCTATCTCTAAATTTTGACATTAAAGAAAAAGCAGAAGGATTAAGACTTTTTTCCCAGGCCTCTTTTTTCTCTGCCATTTGCCTCTCATTTCTTTCAACTTTTGCCTTATATCTTCTTCTTTGTTCTATGATATTTATTCTTGCTTTGTCTCTCCACTGTTCCATTCTCCTTTTTACTTTAGCTTTAATACTCTTTCTTTTTCTTCCACCCATAGCACTTCTACCTACAGACATTCTTCCTATTGAATCTACCATTTTTTTCTTACTCCTTTTTTGATCTTGTTAGAAACATATGTTTCTGAGCACTGTCAAAAATCTCTCGATTTTTGAAGTCTTAAAAATTTTTATAATTCTATAATCTCCTCTCCTTTACATTTTATTAGTTCTATAGTTTTTCCTTTCCATTCATCAATTCTTTTTCTGATATTATAATTTTTTTCTTTACTGATATATTTATTTATAAATACTTGAAGCATTTTTTGTCTTCTTAAACTTAATTTATTTGCTCCAGCAGTTGCAAGAGTCCCATTAGCATTTATTCTGCAATAAAATGTTTCACTTATTGTTTTGCCATTTGCATTCATTGTAAGAACAATAGCATCTGTATCTGCAAAGCTCAGGCCTTGTGGCTTTGTTTCCCATAAATCAAATACGCTTTTTAAATTCACATCTTTAATTATAGCTTTCATTTTTTCTTTTTCTTTTTTTATTTCTATTCTCTGCAAAAATTTCTTTTTCCAATTCAGGATAGGTAGATTCTTCATTATTTTCTCTTATGGTTTTCCATGTAGAAGTATTTAAATTAGTTCCAGATGGAAATGCTAATCCGAATTTTGCTGCTGTTTCAAAGCTAGCTAAAGCTGCTCTTATCTTTATCCCAAGTAATTCTACACCAACTAAACTTACAGATATATCTGCATTTATCACTATGCCTTTATCTAATATTCTATCTATAACATCCAATAATGTATTTTCTTTATGAAATACTCCTTCCATTTTATCTTATCTCCCTAATTTGAACCTTTGACAGGTTTTCTATTATTTGTTTTGCTTTTTCTAAATTTTTCATTAATAGTTCATTTTTTTCATTAAACTCTTTTTCACTTATTTCTCCTATTTCAAAAAGTAAGCTGTTTTCTTTTATCTGATTATTAATTTTTTTTAGGTTATATTTTTCTTTTAATGCATAATCATTCATTAGCTCCATAATCCAGATTAAATCAAAGGGCTTTAATGAAATCCCAAACGCTCTTAGTATTAAATCGTCAATTAATATCATTTTTTCCTCTTATATGTATATTGACAAATGAGTATGGTGGCCAGGGTCCTGTATAAATAAACTTAAAGTGTTTGTATTTTTTTTCTGATTTCGCTATAGCATTTGAAAATTTAGAAAAATTATTTTTTTCTACTAAGAAAGAATGATTGAATAATAATCTTTCACTAAAGTTTTCTCCTTGCACACTTTTTACTGACAAATTATTTAAGGAATTTAAAATTTCTGTTGTAATCTCATCTTCATTTATTATCATATTGTCATCATTATTTTTTATTACCTTTACACCAAGCTCTATTTTATTTTCTATTTTCTCTAAACTTTCTTTTATTGCATTATAAGATTTTTTTAAAACAAGTTCCAATACTTTTTCATCATTGAACACATTTCCAAAAGCCATAGGAATGATTGTAGTTTTTTTTGCTATTTTCTTTAAAATATCAGCATGTTTCATAGCTTCTTTTTCATTTAAAATAGGATTTAAAAAAGGATATTTACTTACTAAAACTCCAATATCCTCATAAGGAATAATTGTTATTGGTTTTTCTCTTAGTCCATTCAAATCAGATCCAAGAGAATATTCTTTCAATTCAGTTTTTTTAGATTTAGTGGTTTTTGATTTTTGTAATCTTAAATCTTTGAGTCTTATAATTCCATAAACATATAAATATTGACATCTGCCAGAAACTTCTATTTGAGTGTCATCAAAATCATTTTGTTCTTGAAAATTCTTTGATTCCGTGAAAATCTCTTTAGAATTTTCTGGAGCCAAAAATTTTTGATTTTTGTGCTTTTGTGACTTCAAAATTCTTTCTGAATTTTGACAGCTATCAAGAATCTTTGATTCTTGAAGTTTTGAAGTTTTTAGAGTTTCCATTTTATGTTTATAGAGATTGAAATATTAAAGAATTTATTTCTGTATGTTTATCAAGCAAGATTTTTGCTTGTTCTTCTTGAGCTATGCTATAAATTTTATTTTTTAATTTATACTCGTATTTTAACAAACCTTCTTTTTTAAGTTCATGCAGTGCAGGATAAATCATTCCCGGCGAGACAAAGACCCTGAATTTTGTATATACTGTTTTAACCAACTCTGTTCCAGACATAGGTTCTTTTAATAATACCCCGAGCAGGATATTTTTTAATTCCTTTTTAACTAATTTTTCCACAATTTCTGGATCAAGCCCCTCCAATCTTTTTTCTACATTAAAATCTTTGTTAGAAAGCATTCTTATATTATTAACAGATAATATCATTTTGTCATGACACGCAACCAACTCCTTTATTATTGAGGAATCTAATTTGTTTAAATTATAAACACATACAACTTGTAATTGTCTTTCTAAATTTTTTTCATATTTTGAAAAATTATCTTTAAGAGATGAGCCATCAACAACTACTTTTTCTTCTTTTCCTAATTTAGAATTTGAATTTTTTATTTTTGCGTTAATCTTGTTTTTACTAAATTCCTCTTTCCAGAATTCTGTATCTTTTGTAACTAAAACATCATAATCAAGGAGATAGGTAAATATTATTTCTTTGAAATTAGTATTGTCACACAAATGCAAACTGTGTTTTGTTGAATTTATTATTTCATTTATCCCAGAAATCTGTGATTTCTGGTGACTGTCAAAAAATTTATTTTTTGAAGTATCCATTTTATTCTGTATCTCCTCTTTGTATTTTTTTTATTTGCTTGAATCCAAGAACCTTGCCATTTTCATTAAGATTAAACTCAAATATTTTTAATAGGTCAAATTTATCAGGAACAGCTTTTCTTTCTAGGACTTCAACTTGCGCTTTCCATCCCTTTTCACTTTTTTCAATAGCTGAAATAGATTCTGGCTCTTTGTTAAGCAATTCTTTTCCTACTGAAAATACTTTTTTTTGTATATCTTCAATATCCATTCTTTTTTCATCTGCCATTTTATATTCTACTTAAAATTTCCTTTTTTTCATTAAAATCTTTTATATCCTTTATCTTAGAATTAAGGATATCTGACAGAAATTGTTTAATGATTATCTTGTTAATATTTTTATTTTGTTCTAGTGCTTGTGCTAACATTACCCCTGCTCTTGTACCTATTTTCTCAGTTTCTGGCAATTTTGCTCTAAGTTTTCTTATTAAATCAACAATCATTTCTGCCCGTGTTTCTTCAATTTTTGTCTGTGCCATAATAATTTTTTTCTCTGTTTCTTTATCATAATAGTCCATAAAAATACTAATCACTCTGTCAAGTAAGGCATCTTGTGGCCTATGAATACCTGCATATTCTACTGGATTTGAGGTAAAAATAGCCCTGAAATCTGGATGAACCTTAACATACCTTTCTTCTCCAAACTGGGTTGGTAGTTCAAGAATTCCCTCACTAAAAATAGAAAGCAATACATTATTTGCTGCTGGCTTAGATCTGCTAAATTCATTATAAACTAAAGTATAGCCATATTTACAAGCAAGAGTTAAAGGATTGTCCACCCAATCTGCTTTTAATACATCTTTGTCTTTAAAAACATTATGAATATATTTATCTCTAATTGAAGTTGTTTCTACTTGCGAATAACCTCCTATCAGGTCTGTTGTTGTTATACTTTCGTCTCCATTTATCCAAACCACAGGCCTGCCAAACTCTTTAGCTATCTGCAATGAAAGTAAAGTTTTACCACAACCAGTTGGGCCTATAATATGAACAGGGTATTTTAAAAAAAGCCATTTTTTTACTCTTTCTTTTAATTCTTTTACTGCTTCTGTTTCAACCCAGTTTTTAATTTCAGGAGTCAAATATTCTGATTCTACTTTTTCTTTTTCAATCTCTTTTCTAATTAAATTTAATGAAGAATCTACCTTATTTATTTTTTCTTCTTCATGTTTTAATATTTTATTTTTCATTGCAAAAGATTCATGAATAGATTTGCCTATTGACTTTCTTTTATGAGTTGGAACGAAAACCATAATAAGTTATATCTATAACTTTATTTATAGCTTCTGTTTCGTAAGTTGTTTCAGATTTCGAAAACAAAATTCTATAATTAAATCTGTTTTAACCAAACAAAAGCTTTATAAAGTAGTTTTAATTAGCTTAAAGATGGGTGAAGCAGATTTAAACAGAAAGAATATATTTATTGTCAAGGTTAGAGGAAAAGAAAATAGCAAAACAGTTCAGATACCTGATTCTGTATGTGAATTTTGTAATATAAATCTTGGAGATTTAATTAAATTAGAAATCTTGGAAATAAAAACTTCTAAAAAAGAGGTGAAGAAAAAATGAAAGGAACTTTATCATATAACTTGAATGAGAATATTCTTTTTGACAATTTTGAGTTTGGAAGTAGTTTTCTTCTGTTTTATCAAGAAGACACAAAAACCATTCATTCTGTTTATAATAAATTCATTCAGCAATTTCCTAAAGATAACTCTGTAATTTTATTTGTTGCTCGAAACAACAATTCCTTTAAACCTGATTCCGGAATTCGAAACCTTTCATTTAATCTTTTAGATGAATCTTTTTTTCATAAAATTCAAAAGGAATTGAATAAATGTTATAAAGAGGTTGAAGAAAGGGTTAAATCTCTTCTTTTGATTTTTGACTGGGGTTCTTTAACAAAATATGATGATATCTCAAAGGAAATTTTTCTTTCATTTTTAAGAAATATTTTAAAAAAGGAGCAAGGAGTTTCTCCTCCAGGATGGAAAAGAAAATATAAAACTAATCAGAAAAAATATCCTATATTAATTGTTAATTCTTTCATACCAGATAAATTAGAAAATGAATTTCTAAATGAAATTATATCTTTACACAAAAGAATTTATTTATTTCAAAAAAATGATTCTCTATTATCTTTTCCAGGAATCTCACCGTATCAAGAAACTATATTTCCACAAAAACATACACTTTCACCAGAAATCTTAGAAAAGTTAGTAAAGGATAATCTAGAAACACTCTGTCTTATTTTTCTTGAAAAAGATAACCTGTCAGGATATAAAATACTTAAAAATATAGCTAATAATTTTCATTGTATTCTTTCTCAAGGAACATTATATCCAATTCTTTATTCTTTAGAAGAGCAGGGAAAAATTATAGTAAGTAATGGAAAAGGCAGAGAAAAAATATACATGCTTTCTCAAAAAGGAAAAGAGGAACTTAAAAATAAAAAACAGCAGTTATTGCATGGTTTTCAACACCTTGCGAGCTTTTTTTGAATAATAAAAAATGAGAAAAACTTTTTTTCAATTATTCGCTGGAAAGGGTGGGGTTGGCAAGACAAGTCTTGCAGCTGCAAGTGCAATTCATTATGCTAGTATTGGTGAACAAACTCTCGTTGTATCAATTGATCCTGCTCACTCTCTTTCTGATAGCTTTGAGAAAAATTTAAGTTCTGAACCGACTGAGATATTAAAAAATCTTTTTGCCATGGAACTTGATGCTAAAAAAGCTTTAGAAAGAGAAAGCTCATTGACAAAACGAATTCATTATTTTATGAAACAAGCAGGATTACATAATGAGGATATTTTAGAGACACTACCTGGTATAGATGAGGTAATGGCTTATGACATGTTAGTTGAGTTTATAGAAAGTGGAAAATATGATAGGATAATATTTGATACAGCTCCGAGTGGACATGCTCTTCGTTTTCTTTCAATTCCCAAATATATGGATGAGTGGTTAAAAAAATTGTATCGCATAATGAGACAGGTTCTTGGTACAATACAAATTGTTAAAAAACATAGCAGAATAGATATTCCCTCGTACAAGCTTGAGCATGAAGAGAGAGATAGAATGTTGAGGATTTACCAAATACTTACAAATCCAGAGTATACATCACTGTATATTGTAATGATACCAGAAAAAATGTGTATAGAAGAAACTGAACGAGTAGTAGAGAAACTTTCTGGTTATGATTTTCAAGTAAAAAAAATTATTGTTAATCAAATCTTGCCTGAAAGAGAAGATGAATTTTTAAAATCTAGACGAGCTATACAACAAAAGAACCTTAAAATAATAAAAAAGAAATTTAAAGGATTTGAAATAAAAGAACTGCCTCTTTTCAAAACAGAAATTTGTGGGGTTAGCGAACTTAAAAAAATTGTAAGTATATTATATTAGATAAAACAAAAAACGTTTTTCTTTTAAAATTGAATTCTAAAACTAAAGATAAAACAAAAGATATTTTCATTTTGATTAAGTATCCTGACAAAGAAATTACTTATAGGGTTTTTTGTGTATATTTATAGATTAATTAAACAAAAATAGAAAGGAGGTAAAAAAATGGTTGGTAGAACACCAGATTCAAGTGGTCTTGCAGAAGTGTTAGATAGAATACTTGATAAAGGAATGGTGATTGATGTATGGGCAAGAGTCAGTTTAGTTGGCATTGAAATATTAACAGTTGAAGCTAGAGTTGTAATAGCAAGTGTTGATACATTCTTGCACTACGCAGAAGAGATCACTAAGATAGAACAAGCATCTATTGCAGTACCTGCTGCTTAAATAAATTTTTTATTTTTTATTTTTGGTAATTTGATTTAATAGAAGTAGAAATAGTTCCTAAAAGGCTATAAGAGAGGATTAATTTGAAAGGAGGTTAAATAAAAAATAATCAAGAAAATGGTAGAAAAAAGGTCAGTGAAAGATTTTCAAAATGAAATCAGAGCTGAAGAAAAGAAAATGCAAAAGTCAGTGAAAGAACTTCAAAATGAGATCAGAGCTAAAGAAGTAAAAATGCAAAAATATGGGCAAAGTTTTAATACCGCAGTTAAGGGTTTAGAAAATGACTGGAAAAAACATGGAAAACAATTAAAAGAAGCAGCTACACAAATGCGTAATCAAGGAATAAACAAAATGAAAGAGAAAGTAAGAGGATTTAAAAATGAAATTTCGGTTCATCAAAATAAGTTTGATGCTGGTGTAAAGAAGCTCAACAGCGAGATTTCAAACCAGAAAAAAGAAAATAAAGCAGCGATATCTCGCATGAAAGGAGATGTGAATCTCTTTGTTTCAGAGATAAACGGAAAAAGAAAGGATTTTGGAAATTATACTAAAGCTTTTTGGGGATAAGGGGGGGTTATATAACTAAAAATGGTGGATGAAAACTCCGAATATAGTATCCTTGAATATCTGCAGAAAAACGGAGCAACAAATACTTTTAAACTTGCTTATGTTTTAGAGATAAAAAGAGAGAAATTATTAAGAATTCTTAAAAATTTAGAAGGGCAAGAATTAGTTAAAATTGTGAGAGGAAAAGTTGAATTTTTGTCTTATCCTTCTGAAAAAAGGGTAAAAAAGAAACCAAAAGTTTCTAAAGAAAAATCTGAAGTCCAAACTCTTCAGGAAGAAGTAGAAAAGCAAAAATCGTATACAGAAAAACTCAAAGCTCAAGTTAAAAAACTTGAGCAAAGACCTCCAAAAGTAATCACAAAAACAATAATAAAGAAAGCTAAACCTAAAGTAATCACAAGAACAATAATTAAGGAGAGTGAACCAATAAAAACTGAACGAAAAAAGAAAAGAAAAAGAGAAAAAACTCCAGCTTTGCCAAAATTCAAACCAAAAAAAGCAAAAAAAATAAAAAAAGTTAAGTTTAAATTAAAGTTGCCAAAATTAAAAATACCAAAAATAAGAATTAAAGGAGCATTAGGATTATTTGGAGTTAAAAAATTCATTAAAAATTTAAAAGGGAGGTGAAAAAATGGGAAAAAATATGGTTAAATTAATTAGCTTTTTGATGTGGCTTACAGGAGTAATTGTTGCTTTGACAATAGGTTTTGCAATGATTGGTGGAACTTTGTCGCTTCCAGTATGGCTTGGCGGTGCTATTGTTGCAACGCTTGCAGGTTGGATTGTAATTATCGCAACAGTAGTTGGAGTTGTTTTAGAAGTTATAGAATTGATTAAATAAAATTATGCTTAATATTATAAGGGGGGAGGAAGAGCGTAAAATTTTAGTAGCAAGTTGATTTACAAAAAAGAAGAGGAAGATTATAGTTTTACAAACAATTTTTCTTTGCTGTCAGATTTCCCATTTTGACAAGAAAACTTCCTCTCCACCTAAGATGAAAGGTTCAAAAAAGTTGTATTCTAATAAAATATATGCAGCAAAAAATTAATTTGTTTAAGTGTCCTTTATCTAAATAAGTCCATTTAACTTAACAATATTGTTAGAATTAGCTATTAAAGAAAAATGTTCCAATAGCCATTAGTCATTTCGTCAACACAGAAATTTATTAAGCTGTAATAATCTTTTATCTCATGTTTTGATAAGTCAGATTCATCACCTTTCCTAATTGCCTCTAGATATTTATCTCTGTTTTTATTTCTAATAATTAGAGGGGGGTGGTTGTTTTTCATTAGAATGTAATTCAATAACATCCTCCCTGTTCTTCCATTCCCATCCATAAAAGTATGGATTTTTTCAAATTTATGATGGAAGATTACAGATATAACTACTGGATTTAGTTTATTTTTGTTTTTATTATACCATTTTAATAATAAATCCATATCAGTTTTAACATAAGGTGCTGGAGTTGCTTTAAAATTAGCTCTTAATACTCTAATGTCCTGCGTTCTATAACCAATTCTTCTATCAATGTTCTCCATTAATCTTTGATGAATATTAATTATTAAGCTGTTATTGATTCCTTCTTTTGATTCTAATAGCCAATTAAAAACTTTCTCTGTATTTTGTAAATCATAAATCTCTCTTAGAGTTTTATTTTTTGGAGTTTTTTCATTTTCTAAAAGTTCTCTAGCTTCTGCAAGATTAATAGTATTTCCCTCAATAGAAGTTGTATTATGAGCAAATTCTATTATAAAATTTTTCCATATTTCTCGTTTAGTTAATGTATTTTGCTTTTTAAATTCATTGTTAAAGTGCAATTTACACGCTTCTATTTCAATAATTCTTTCCCTCAAATAAAGATTCTTCTTTAGTTTTAACCTTTTTGCTCTTTCTATATATCTATTTGATTCAAGAAAATTATGTATTGTTTTATAAGCTTTTCTTATTTTATCTTTGTAATTAGGTAGGTTGTTTAAAGATTTTTTTGCATCTTTTATAGTATTACCTAAGTATGCTATATCCTTTGTAATAACTTTTCCATTCTTTCTTTCAGATGCCCTAAGGTAATAATAATTTTTATTCCTTATTTTCTTATTGTAAATATATACCATAAAAATGATAAGAAATATAGGTTTATAAATTTACCCCTTACATTATATTTTTTAATAATAAAGGGTAAATGGCCGCACCAGGAATTGAACCTGGGACCCATCCACGTCAAGGAACAAATGGTCCAGCCAAGAATCGAACTTGGGATCTCCACCATGTCAAGGTGACGTCATAACCACTAGACCACTGGACCTTTCATTTTAAATGGTAATTCTAGATTCCTATATAAATCTTTTTTTAAATAGTTTAATGTTTCATTTCTGTAAATTTTTGTTCCTTTTAATCTTAGTATAAAACGAATGACGTGTTTTGGATTAGAACTTCCGACAATCCTAAAATATTTTGTTATATTGCCCCATTTATTTGTTCCGGCACCAGTTTTATCAAAAAAGGTAAAAATTCCCAGATTTTTTCCGATATCACTAACTTGTTTAAGTAATGATTTATTATGAGACGTAAATTGAACACAAAACTGACTGCCATTTCTTCCTCTTCTAGAAATAGATCCGTCTGTATCTATTAATCCTCTTAAACAAGCTATAGATAATTTCTTATCATAAAGAATTTTTTCAGGAATTATTGTTTTATTTCTTATCTTGTCGCCATATTTTATATTATAATTTTTATTTAAGAAAGAGCAGACATTTTTTGAATAAACTACAAGAAGATGACTATTACTATTTTTTTCTTTTTTTATCGAGGCCTTTATACCAAATAACTCGTAAACTAATTTTGATAAGTAAATATGATAAAGACAATCATATCTATAATCTCCAGCAATCTTCAATTGGTATTCATTTATAGTCCCATCCCCTAAATAAGCTCCAATTAATTCAGCAAGTTTTTCATTTAATTCAGGAGTTTTTATTTCCTTCAAATTAAATTTTTCATTAAATATGGGAGAATTTTTCATAGCTTTTTTTCTCCATTCTTTCAATTTTTCAGGATATTTTTTCATCATCGCTCTGATTCCCTTTTTACCCGCCTTAATTTGACCCCAATTTCCATCTTTAAAATGAACTTTTAAATCATTAAAATTAATTTTTGATAAATAACAAAGATTTTCAAAAAGAGATTTTGGTAAGGAAAGTCTTTCTCTATAATAGTCCTTTAATGTGGAATAAGGAATTTTAAAACCAAATTGATTTAAAGCTCTTATAGATGGACAATTCAGTTTATTTTTAACTAAATTTAAAAATTCTCTTTGTTCTCCTTTATTAAAAATAACTCTTTGTTCCATAATTAATAAATAAGCGACATTTTAAATATTTAACTGTCCGTCCATTGTAAACCAAGACTTTAAATAAGGACAAATTGTATGAATAAACATGAAACTCCCAAAAACTACAAATAGATTTTGTCCTTATTGCAATAAAAAAACCCTACAGAAAATAGAGCTAGTTAGCACAGGAGCTAAAAGAGGAACACTAACTTATGGTTCTTTGGGTAGAGCAAGAGCAAGAGGAAGGGCTAGAGGAATGGGGAATTGGGGAAGATATAGTAAAAAAGCAGTTAAATCTTGGAAAAGAAAGACAAAAATAACAACAAGAAAAGTTTTAATTTATACATGTAAGGAATGTAATAAGTCAAAATTAGCGAAACATTCAAGAAGAGTTTCAAAGATTTTAATAGGGTAAAAATGATGAAATAGCTGTGATAAAATGAAAAGTAATATGAGCGAGATAAAAAATAAAAAACTATTAATAAACAATGATCAAATTAAACAAGAGAAGTTTAGCCCTATTATAACCTAAATTAAAACTAAATAAAAACAAAAGTCGATAAACGAACAAAAAATGAAGCCTAATTTAGAAACAACGCTAAAAGCACTGGATTTATTTGGAAAGTTAGATCTAGAAAAAAAAGTTGAGATAATAAAGCCAAAAGTAAAGAGAAATGAAACTTTGGATTTAATTATCGAAAAATATAAAGAAGGATTGGAAAAGTTTGGGCTTTATGATGAAGGCAAACTAAAAATTAAAATTCCTGAAGGTGAATATTGTGGGTATTATATAGCAAAATCATCAGCTCCATCAAAAATATCTTCAGATAATATAACAGAATTCTCTCTATTATTAGAAGAGCATGAAAATAAAAATTATTTTGGAGTTTTTACTGGTTGGTATTTAAATGCTTTAATTAATCGCTCAAAAGATAAAGATTTTAAGATATTTACTAATTATTTGTCAAAAACTATTCATTATATTGGATATAAAAACAGGAAAAATATTGTTGTGAATGGAAATGCTGGATGGGGGGTTGGAGGTGGAATGAAAGATGGAAAAATAACTGTAAGTGGAAATGCTGGAGATGAGGTTGGATTTTTTATGGAAAATGGAAAAATAACTATAAATGGAAATGTTGGAAATTCGGTTGGATATAATATGAAAGATGGAGAAATAACTATAAATGGAAATACTGGAAGGAGGGTTGGATGGGATATGAAAGATGGAAAAATTCATCTTAATGGAGATTATAAAAGTTTAGGTGATTTTATTCTTGGAGGAAATATTTATCATAAAGGAAAATTGATTGTTGAAAATGGGAAGAGGTTATGAAACTAAAAATAATAACTAAAAACAAAGCAAAAAATGCCAAAACAGACAAAGGTAATAACAAAAAGAAAGAAATTTCAGGAAGTTGAGATTCCAATAATTAATAGTAATGTAGAAATAATTGGAAATTCTCTAGAAGAGTTGAAAGATAAATTATTGAAATTGGATTTAACAAGACAGCTGAGAGGAAAAAGTTTAGAAGCTGTTTTTAAAATTAGCATTATGAATAATAAACTTATAGCTAACCCGGTTAAAATAAAATTAATGCCTTATTTCATTAGAAGAATGATTAGAAAAAGAATAAGTTATGTTGAAGATTCTTTTTTAGCAAAAAGCCAGGATAGTTTGATAATAGTTAAGCCATTTTTAATAACTAGAAAAAGAGTTTCAAGAGCTGTAAGAAAGGCTTTAAGAAATAGAGCTAGAAACTGGCTAGAAGATTATTTATCACAAAAAACTGACAGTGAAATTTTTAACGATATTTTTTCTAATAAATTACAAAAACCACTCTCATTAGTTTTAAAGAAAACTTATCCTTTGTCATTATGTGAGATAAGGATTTTGGAGATAAAAAGGCCTTTAGAGGAGAAGGAAAAACCACAAATAGAGAAAAAAGCAGAATTGAAAGAAGAAGTTTTTGATCAGTTAGCTGAAATTGAGGAAGAAAGAATTAAAGAAGCAGAACTTGCAATTAAAGAAACTCAGAAAAAAGCTGCTGAGATAGAGGAAGAAATAGAAAAGGAGGAAGAAAAAACTGAAGAAAAAGAAACTAAGAATGTAAAAAAAGAAATTCAGGAAGAAGAAAAAGAGAAATCAAAAAAAGAGGTTAAGGAAAAGAAAACTAAAGTTAGTAAAGAGAAAAAATAAGAGAAAAAGGGGAAAGTAAAGAAGAAAAGAGCAAAGAAAAAATCATCTTAAAAAACAATAAAAAGAAAGCATTTAGTAAAATTTATCCTAGAGAAACTGATTATGGTTTTCTATAGATGAAATTCATGATTATAAAAGAGCTGATGAAGAGCATGTTTTGTGAACAAAACATGATTTTAACTTATTAAAAAATCAAAAAACTATCTTAAGTGGAAATTTTAGATTATATCTATTCAAAATATCTTTTAATATATATTGCTTTTTTTTGAAACCTAATATACCAATAGCACTTATTTCGTTTGTGTCTATATTTTTAGTTATAAATATTCCTGGCTCTATTTGCTCGGTACCTTCGTTTTCAGGAGGAACCCCGAAAGTTATCTCTAAGAAATCTCCTAGTTCATCATAATAAATATCATATGTTTGGCTTTCTTCCATTTTATTTTATGTTTTTCTCTAAATATACTGTTATTATAAAACCCTCTCCATTTAAATGTTTTACCATAACTAAAATATGTTTATAAGGAGACTTAAGAAATTTATAATATTTATAATAAAAATAAACATCTTCTTGATCAGAATCAGTGATAGCATCTGGCTTTATAAGAGCATCTTTAATTTCCTCAATATAGCTAGCAACTAGGGGATGTTTTCTATTTATGTGGCTCCACTGTTTTTTAGTAAGCCTAACTTTTCTTCCAGTTTTATCAATAACATCAAATATAATACCATTCATTTATATAATAACTTTCATTGATATAAAAATCTTTCAAAATAAAAAATAAGAAACCCTTTTAAAGATAGTTTTTTATAATAATTTATTAATTGATATGCCTCAGTAGTTCAATGGTAGAACATTTGCCTTGTAAGCAAAAAGTTGGGGGTTCGATTCCCTTCTGAGGCTTGTTATTTTTAAGTTATAAGAATTAATCTTCTACTCAGATTAGCGTTTCCTATTTTTTATTTTTAAATACTAAAACGTTATTCATCATCAACACTTTCTGCCTTTTTATCAACTATTAGGATATTTGCAATTTCTTCTGGAACATTGGCAAGATCTCCTTTTTTGAAAGGACCAATTTCATTACCATCTAAATCTAAAAATTTATCAGCATCATCTATAAAAATAATCATTTTATTTTTACTAACATCTTTAGGCCCGCCCTTTATTATTTCTTCTATTTTTTTATCTCCTCTTTCTAAAGATTTTATAATCCCTTCAAAGGCTTCTTTTTCAATAGCTAACATATTCTCAAAGTCTCTTTTGCTAATTCCTGTTTGAGTAGCTATAAAAGCAAGCTCTAAAATTTTTTTCTTTCTTCTTAATATAAGTTCTTTAAAAATAGCTATTGAGTTTTCCAACTGCTTCTTAGTCTTAACAATAGTGTCAGAAAAATCATCATCTTTTTTATCAGCAAGCTCTTTTTTTTCTTTTAAGTACTCTGCAAATTCTTTAACAAAGTTTTTTGGAATTGGTTGTAATTGCTCACTATATCTTTCTTTTCTTAATGCATCGTATAATTCATTGTAGGTGATCATTTTTTCCAAAAACAACATTAGTTTATAATATTTGTTATAATGAATTTAAAACCCTAAAATTAGCAGAATACTAATCTTTTTCAATTTTTTCTGCAAGTTGTTCCATCTCAAAAGGATTTGTTTCTCTCAAAAATTAGCTAATTCTCTAAATCTAAGGGCATCATTTATTTGATATTATATAAATACTAAGCAGCTTAAAATCTTGAATAGTAATTATTAATTATGAAGAATAAATACTTTAATTTTAATCATTTAACAAATTCTACATAAGGTAGGTCTTTAAATTCTTTATCTCCTGTTAAAAACTTTACCCCTAACTCTTTTGCAATAATATAACCTAAACAATCTGTATACGACAAACTTCTCTTTTTATAAATTTGTTTTAATTTAGAAGCCTTAGGTATCCAGTCAAAGTTTAATTCAACACAAAAGTTTTTGAGAAAATTAAAGAAATTCATGAATTCTTCTTTATCACTTTCTCCCATTAAATTGTAATAAAATTCATATAATTGAAAATATGAAAGTATTATCTTGACATTTTTATAATTCTTATAATTTTTATTTCCATTATAGATTTCTATCAAAGCATAAGTATCAAAAAAGAACGTTACATCTCCCATATTTTCCTGCTCTCATCTTTAACTCTTTGTGCATCAATTTTAATACCTTTATTTATACCAAAAAAGTCTTCTAAAGTTTCTTTTTTTGTTATTGTTATTATTACTTGATCATCTGATTTCAATTTTTCTTTTATGATTATCTCTCTAGGTATTACTATTCCTAAAGAATTTCCCCATTCTCTTACTTTTGTTTTAGTTCTTATTTCCATGTATAATTAATAATTATACATCTATATAAGCTTTTCTATTCAAAGAAGGGGGCGCTGTAAAATTTACCATCTAGTGTAAGATATAACATCTAATTAATGAACATCTAAACTATAAACAAAAACTTTATCATAGGGAATAAACCATTTTACAACCCTGGCTTTTGGTTGATGCTCCATAATTTTTCTGAACAAACGAATAGAATTTCCGTGAGCGCTTATTACAACATTTGTTTTTTCTTTTTTTATCAGCTTTCTTAAATCTTTAATAAAACTTTTTACTCTTTTTTCAATGTCTTTAAATGACTCTCCTTTTGGAGGCCTTGCAGAAAATCCCCTATGCCATAAATTAAATTGTTTTTTTCCATATTTTTTTATTATTGTATCATGATGGAAGCCATTTAACTTTCCATAATTTCTTTCTGTAATTCTGTCATCAGTTATTTTTTTGCATTTTGGATGATATTTTAATACCTCTTTTAAAGAATCTTTTGACCTTGATAAAGAAGTTTGAATTGCAATTTTAAATTTTTTATTTTTTAAAATTTTAGCAACTTTTTTAGCTTGCTTAATTCCTCTTTCTGTTAGCTTTGAATCTTTCCATCCTGTAAAAATTCTGTTTTTATTATAGTATGTTTCACCATGTCTGAAAATGTAAATATAATATCTTGCCATTCCCTACTTTCCCTGTTTTTTAAATAATGAACATAAGGATTTGAAGGTATAAAAGTCTTGGTGTTTTTGAAAAGTTTATTTTCCACAACCATTAAAAACTTGTTTTTCCTTAATAAAAACATGTTCGGAAAGTTAAGAGAAAAACTGAAATCTTGGTTTAAAAGCTCTAAAGAGAAAATTGAAGAAGCTGAAAAAGTTGAAATAGCTGAAGCTGAAACTGAAGAAGAAAAAGAAGAAGTTGAA
>Ga0213870_1000445_pt1 | contig 19668 bp, 31 predicted proteins | sample WICALVC2017_Meta_FD_160119 | JGI IMG/M metagenome (GOLD analysis project Ga0213870, IMG submission 160119) | Freshwater microbial communities from subterranean cave lake in Wind Cave National Park, South Dakota, United States - WICALVC2017 | ecosystem: Environmental > Aquatic > Deep subsurface >... | reverse complement strand
GTAATTTATCAGTTATAGATAACGTCCTTTCTGGGGAATAAGAGGTGAAAGATTAGAGAGAAATGCAAAGTGGATCAAAGCAACTGGTATTAACTGATATTATTTGGATAATGGTTGCGATGATCTTCTTTACATTTTTCTTATTGCATTATTTACCTAGGTTTAAATTTTGGGTTGAGGAGACAAATGGGTGGATATTTTTTATAATCTTTGTTTTGTGTATGATAAAACCCACATATAGGTTAATTAAAAAAGGGCCTAATCACTAAGCCAGTCTATTTCTTCTTGTGTTAATTTTAAATCATTTATTTCATTACCACTTTGATATATTTTTTTTATAAGTGGTATCACATTTTTTATAACATGATGTGTTGAACAATGGGTTTTTTCAGCTATCTTCTTAGCAATTTCCTTTTTTCTTATATTTTTTTGGGCCGCTAAGAAATATTTAAGTGGTCTCGTGCTTCTCTTAAATGTTTGTAAATTTAGGATGCTTGAGTTTCCAGCTAAAGAAATCCCAGCAGTCATGAAAAAAGTCTTATAAACAAGAAATCTGTAATATTGAAATCTTTTTATTCTTTTGTCAAATATTCCTGCTTGGCTTAGGTTAATATATGCCCTGAAGATTTCATCTTTTTTTGAAAACTCTCTCGGTATATTCTCGTCCAACCAAAGCATTGCCTCATCTAGGTCTATATCGTTAAAACTCTCTATTACTTTTTTGAAATCGCCTCCTCTAAATATTAAACTAAGTGCCGCTGAAATGGTTCGGGTTTTTTCTCTTTCTCCTAAACCCTCTATGAAATCTAATACCCCTTCTTTTATTGATGCTTGGCTATCGTTTAATGCCGCCCTTATATCACCATTGCTTTTAAGTACTATTTTTTCTAGTGTTATTGGATCATAAAGAATTTTTTCTTTGTCTAATATTTTTACCAAGTATGAAAATAGTAGCTTGTCCTCTGTCTTTTCTAATTCTACTAAAGCCGATTTTTTTCTAATTGGCACGAGTTTTTGTAATGTGTGGTCTGTTGTAGTAAATATTATAGGCCATTTGGTTTGATTTAGCATATTTATAAGTGTGGCTATGCCTCCTCGATCTTGTGAACCTGAAAGCGCCTCTACATCATCCACTAAAATTAATCTTCCTTTTGCAAACAAACTTGCCTCTTTTGTTGCTGGTTTTAGAATTTCTTCAATTTTGTTTCTATTTCTATCCTCAGATGCATTAATTTCCAATATTTCATAGTTAATATCTTTGGCTAGTAGGTGGGCTAGAGTTGTTTTTCCGCATCCTGCTGGCCCAGATATAATTACTGGTTTACGTTCTAATACCAATCTTTTTATTTCGTTAATTTTTTCCATTTTTATAATTAGATCATTTATACTTTTTGGTTTATACTTTTCTAATAGATTCATTTTCCTATAAGAACAAACGATGCGATAAGTGATTCTAACTGTATGAATTCATCACTTCCTTCAACTAATCGAAATTCTACCTCGCCACAGATTTCTATTAATTTGGCCTTATTTTTTTCACTGGTTTCCAAATTTAAGATTTCTTTTTGGATATGTTTTATTACGTCCAAACCACTTAATCCATGCTTTAACATTGCATCTAATAATTTATCTCTGCTTTTCATAAATTCACCTTGGAGAGCTAAAATAATTAATTCTTTGATTTCTGTTGGTCTTACTGCATTTACGATGTTATAAATTGAATCCTCAGTAATTTTTTTATTCAATGCGGAGCAGGTTTGTAAAATATTAATTGCTTTTCTTACATCGCCGTCAGAGACATCGTTTAAGGCATCAGTGGCTTTTTTATCAATGGTTAATTTTTCTTTTGATGTGATATTTTCTATTATTCTTGTCATATATAAATTATCTAGCGGTTTAAATCTAAAAACTGTACACCTTGATTGCACTGGGGCTATAATTTTGCTGGATGTATTACAAGATAGAATAAATCGTACGTTGTGTGTAAACTTTTCCATCGTTCTCCTAAGCGCATGTTGTGCTTCTCGTGTTAAGAAATCGCATTCATCAAGAAATATAATTTTGTATGGTACATTAGCTACGGATTTTGTTCTTGAAAAATCTTTAATATCCCCACGAACAACATCTATGCCGCGATCATCACTTGCATTTAACTCCAAAAAGTTTTCTGACCAGATATCTCCGAATAATTCTTTGGCTATCGTAATTGCCAGGGTACTTTTACCGACACCAGATGGACCAGCAAAAAGAAGGTTGAGTATATTTTTCTCTTTAGTCATTGCCGAAACGCGCTCTACTATAATGTCTTGTCCAATAATATCTTTAAAACTAGAAGGCCTATATTTTTCTGTCCAGAGTCGATCCATACCATTCAGGGCAAATATTTCATTTTTATAGATTTGTATGATAAATTAATCATTAATGAAAATTATTGAACTTTGGCACCAGCGTCTATGTCTTTTTCTGGCTGTATTAAAACTACTTTTTCTTTAAAAACAGCAGCCAATAACATTCCTTGGCTTTCAATTCCACGAATTAATGTTGGCTGTAAATTCCTTACAAGTATAATTTTTTTATTGATAAGCTCTTGTTCTGGATAGTGTTCTTTTAAACCTGCTACTAATTGGATATCATGTTCTCCTTTTCCTAGGCTTACTAGTAGAATGTAAAGTTTATCAGCTTTAGGATGATCTTTTACAGCTTTTATTTGACCAACTCTTAAGTCAAGTTTTTTCCAATCATCAAATTTTACTTTTTCCATATTCAACTTTTTTAAATAAGATTATTGGTTTTTTAACTTTGCCTTTTAATAAATTTGGTTTACAATCTTTTAGATGCCCTGATCTTAATCCAAGTGTTAAATTAATTTTTTCTGATGTTGATGGTATAAAGGGATATAAAAGTATTGAGATTATCCTTATACTATCTAATGCTGTATAAATAATTGTTGATCTTTCATTTTTATTTTTCCATGGTTTTTTTTCATTTAGATATCTGTTTACTTCACTGATACATTTCCATATCTCTGATAAAGCATTATGCAACTCATAATTTTCCATTAGAATTTTTATTTTTTCTATATCAAATTTCAATTGGTTTTTTCCTTTTGGAATTTTCCCTTGGAAATATTTTTGTGCCATTGTCATTGTTCTTGTAAATAAATTTCCAAGATCATTTGCTAATTCATTATTTAGTCTTCTTGCTAAATGATCTTCTGAAAAGTCTCCATCTTGGCCGAATGGGATTTCACGAATTAAGAAATATCTGATGGCATCTGTATGGTATTTATCTGTCAATTTTAATGGATCTACCACAACACCAGAACTTTTACTCATTTTTTTACCTTTAATGTTAATAAAACCATGCACGTATATCTCAGGTAATTCTAATCCGACACTCATTAAAATAGAACCCCAAATAACTACATGGTGCCACACAATATCACTACCTATTATGTGCATGCAGGGCCAAAAATCATTAAATTTTTTATTTGGATAGTCAACGGTAGTTAGATAATTTATTAGGGCTGTCATCCATATATAGTTAGTATGTTTGTTATCAATAGGTAATCTTATTCCCCAGTCTACGCTTGTCCTGGATATACTTAGGTCTTTCAAAGGTTCTTTTAATCTATTTAAAATTTCATTCCTTTTTTTTATTGGTCTAATGAAATTGGGATTTTCTTTAATGTACTTAATCAATTTTTCTTTATAATTACTCATCTTAAAAAAATAACTTTCCTCTTTTATGACTTCTGCTGATATTTTATGGATGGGGCAACAGCCATTATCGAGGTCTTTTTCTAGATAGAAAGTTTCGCAATCGATACAATACAGGCCTTCATACTCTCCTTTGTATATATCCCCCTTATTATAAATTTTCATAAATATATCATTAACAATCTTGGCATGTCTTTTTTCGGTGGTTCTGATAAAGTCATCATAAGATATATTGTACAAGCTACAAAGTTTCAAGAAAAAATGAGACATATAATCCACAAATGTTTGAGGGTCCATGTTTTTAACTTTCGCATATTTCTCAATTTTGCTTCCATATTCATCCAAACCAGTACTAAAATGAACCTTAAGCCCCTGAAGCCTTTTCCATCTAGCAATAACATCTGTGCATACTTTCTCGTACATATGCCCCACATGTGGAAATCCACTTGGGTAGTCTATAGCCGTGCTTATCTGAAAATAATCTTTCTTAGTCATACTTTAACCTTTTTAAATCACTATTTGCAGTAAGGTAATTTATTTTATCACTGATGATCTTTTCAACTCTATCCAAATCTTTTAGTCTTTTTGGATGCTTTATATTTGGTTTAATAAAATTTACAAATTTTTCTAATTTATAATTTTTTTCTCTTAATTTTAGGTTATATTTTCTGAATAGAGAAGAAATTTTCCATCTGCTCACATCAAATCTTTTAGCTATCCTATCTAAACTTAGGTATTCATCGCAATATAGTTTTTTTAGTTTTTCCTTTGGAATATCAATCTTTCCCATATTTCCTCTTAATAAATTCTTCAATTAGTCTTTCCACTTTTGTAGAAACTTTATAACCCTCTTTTTTACAAATTTCTTTAAATCTCTTTAATTTTTTTTCTCAATTGTTATAGTAAGTCTTGTTTTCATATAAATTCATACTTATTAATACTTTACTGTATAAATCCTTTACTATCTTATGCGCGTGTCTAAAAAATAATTCTTATAAATTAATGATCACCTCAAAATCCTAATTAAGCATTAATGGGAAAGGATGTGATTAAAATGCTTAAGTAATGGGATGATATTACGGAAAATATAAATCTTTTTGTACATATTGATAAAAAATTCTTTAGTGGTTTCATGATGAGTTTTTCTACTTGTTCGAGAAAAAGCATCATAACTTATATTAAACCAATTGTAGATTTTTTTATGTATCTTATAAAAGAAATCACATAATTCTTGGTAAGAAAGGTTATATTTTTGTGCTGCTATTTCTGATGTTGTGCCATTTTCATCTGTCCCACCTATTAAAATAGTGCCATAGCCGGCTAAGCGACAATATCGTGCAAAAATATCAGCTGGAAGATGACTTCCAACAATATTGCCAAGGTGAGGGACATTGTTCGTATATGGAAGTGCTGCCGTTATTAGTCGTTTTTCTTTCATATTATGAACTATTAGCGTATTATTTAATAAAGTTTTCATTTTTATGTTTTGTTGCATTAAAGGGAGCTATATGTCGAAATGGTTTTTTCTTAGTTTATACATGTTCTTCTTCCATATACTCTTATAAGATCGTCGATTGTAACCTCCATCGCTGTACCGTTAACTCTCTCATAACCATCTTCCCAAATATTTCTCTCTTTTGTTTCTTTTAGAAGATAGGGTATTTCTTCCTCCGTTGATGAAATGTCGGGGATAATAAGCTTGAAAGATTCGTTAATTTCTTCAGCTTCCAGCAATCCTACTCTATATAAAATAAATGGGTGGTATTTCGGTTCAACATCAAAATTTTTTGTAGGAATTCTTCTAAAAGTATTTACGTTTTCTTGTTCCCATTTAGACATAGCACGAAAAAAAGATAATGGATCTAGTCCTGCATCAAAAAAAGGACTCCAGTGAACATCATCACCCCATACTAAATTCAATTCTGGAAATCTCCAATAAATCCCCCATTGATGACCTGTTTCGTGCAATAAAGTAATTGTATCACTCGGATAATTCTCAAAGAAGTCGTAACCGTGGAGATTCCTCATTAAATTTATTCCAAGAAGTTTTCTACTCGGCCATTCTTTTTTTCAGTATTCTTATCAACTGAATAATATTTATTTAATCCTACGCCAACCAGATTTGAAATCTTTCTATTGTCATCGCCAGTAGCAAAACTGATAGGCGATATAAGAGTACGATGAAATATAGGCCTATTTGATTCATCAAAGTTATCATAAATAGAAATAAATTCAAAGTTATCTTGTAAACCGTAAGAGTTATACAGTAAGTCAATTATTAGGCTGTAATCATACTGCGTTTGTTGTTCTGGAAGTTTTAATAGCACGATGGGGTAAGAAGTGTCCATTGTTGCCAAATTATTTGTCGCAACAGAGAACGCTCTTGAGAAATCTCTTTTAATGTCCTTTAATCTTTCAAGCTCGTTGTCGTCATAATTCGTTTTGTATACCAAAACAAAAACCATATTAAAATTCTTTTGATAACAAGAAGCAACATAACAATCTTCGTCATTTTGAGTTTCCCAATTACAAATTGGAATAATCTCATTTTCGTTCTTGTTAATTGAAGTTAAGTTTTTATTCAGAAGAAGAATGACTAAGATAATAATTATCATTATTAAAAATGCTGAGAAAATAATAAAAATTTTCTTCATATGAAAAGTTTACTATCTATCTAATTTAAACACTTTGCTATTTTTTGGATCATTTATGAAAATTAAGAGAATTTCGACAACTTTATCAGATCTAACCATCTGTTCTTTCCTAGTTCCAAGTCAGGAATAGCCAATTCATAAGGGCGACAATTTATTCCCTGATGTTTTCTTATGAAATTATAATTAATCTCTAACCCTTTCATTATTGCATGGGCTGATTCAATACAACCATGAAAACCACGCATAACCTTTGTTCTTTCTCTTATGCTATTATGTAATCTCTCAATAGGATGATTGAAACCTCTTTCTGAAGCAATGACAACATTGTGAATAATTGGACTTTTATGATTCCAATGTATCTTTAATCCAAAACTCTTCTTCAACATTCTTGGATAACCTTTCAATCCATCTGTTGTAACAATCTTAATTTGATTTCCTGTTGCAAACTTTCCTCGCTTTAAGACCTTAACCATGCTGTCTATCGTTCTGCTTTTCATATACCTGGAAGAAACCATAAAACGAGTTGTTGTGTCCATCACATCAACAAACCAATTTTGTTCTCTACCTTTTTGATATTTGCTTATTCTTCTATGATACTCCATTTCATCAGATTGTAATTCAATTCCAGATTTAATTTGTAAGTTATCTGTCAATTTACCTATCATCATTGAATATTTTACAATCCAACGATAAGCAGCAGAATAATGACAATTTTTAGGATAGAAAGCTTTTAGGTGTTCTTGGATTTTTCTAAAAGACATTCCATTATAATATAAATCCATACATAGGGTTATTTTCTTTTCATGATTTCTCATTCGATAGAACCCATCATCAAGAACAAATCTCAGATTACAATCCTTGCATTTGAATCTCTGTATTTCTCCTCTGTTTCTAGTTTTTCTTTTTCCATCTTTCTTGATTTTGTTAGAATCACAAATAGGACAAGAAACTTTTTTATACTTCTGTTGGATTATATCTTTTGATTTCATTTGTTTGACGACGGGTGAACTCGGGACTCTTCGGAGTCCCCTATATTTACTTATTAGGTATACTTAATAGGTAATACTATTATATAAACCTTTCGGTTATTAGGTTAACCTAAATAGTAAACTTTATATATGTCAAATCTTTCTAATATCCATGGCAATTCAGAAAGTATTCGGAAGTGAGGAAGTCTATAAGTGTGAAAAATGTAGTCATACTTGGATGAAAAGAGGAGATGAAAGACCTCTTATATGCCCTAAATGTAAAACTGCCAGATGGAATAAACCAAAGAAGAAATAATTTTTTTAGTCAAGATAACTCCCGCTTATGCAACAATGCATCATTTTTAAAGTGGGTGAAGAAGTTTTAAATAGTTTTAAAAATTTATTTGGGCGATGGAAGAAGAAAAGAAAATTTTAGTTGTAGAAGCCGATCCTGACATGTTGTATTCTGTTAAAACAATCTTAGAAAGCGACTTGGGGTGTTCTGTTATTGAGGCTAAAGATGGTGAAGAGGCCATTAAAAAATATGAAGAATATAAACCAAAGATAGTAATCTTGGAGCTTATGTTACCAAAGAAAAGTGGTTTTTTGGTTATGAATACGATAAAAACGAGAGGTGGTGCCTTGCCTTATATAATAGTGGTCACTGGTCTGCAAGGAAAGAGAAATAGACAATATGCCGAACACTTTGGTGTAAAGGATTACCTAAATAAACCATTCAGCATGGAGAAATTAACTGGACTTGTTAGGGGTTATTTAGGAATTTCTGATGCAAATAAATCAGGAGAGTCACAAAAACAGATACTTCCTAGTTTAGAACAAATATTGAAGGCATCGGAAGAGTTTGTTCCGCTATATGCTAAAGAAGCCTTTAAACAAAAAATAAGTGAGTTATATAAAAATAAATCACATTAGTTATTGCTTCATTTAGTCTATTTTTTACTTAGATCTGGAAAATATGGAATTATATTTGTTGGGGTTTCTTTATTTACCCCTTCTCCGGGGCCGTCTTCTAAAATCCTTTCTAGATTAATATTTTTGTACTCAATTTCATAGACTGAATTGCGAGTCTTACAGATCATTTCATTTTTCTTTCTATCAATACTTGTTATTTTTGATGTATTTAGTACTTTACCATTCATTGTTGGGATTCCTAGGCGATCGTTAGGTTTGACAAATGGTTGGTAATTCCTAATATACATCATAATTTTTAAATTTAAATCATCTATGTTCTCACTAGTAAGCTTGGAGAATATGTTTCCGTTTCTTTTATAAATAATTTCTTGTGTTTTATTGAGCATTATATTTATTACTTTAAAGTGGTTTATAAAAATCTTTCGATCCTGGGATCATGTATTTACAAAAACTATTTAAATTGATTATTTTTGGTTGTGTTTATGGTGCTAAGTGCAATATGGTGGATTGTTATTATAATATTGGCTATTGTTGTTCTTTGGTTTATTTTTGCTTATAACTCTTTTATAAGATATAGAAATAGGATAGAAAATGCATTTGCTCAGATCGATGTTCAATTGAAAAGAAGATATGATTTAATACCTAATCTTGTAGAGGCTGTTAAGGGTTATATGAAGCATGAAAAAACAGTTTTGACTGAAATCACAATGGCTAGGAGCGCGTTAGTTAGTGGAAATCTTAAAACCATGGCGAGGGCATCAAATCAGATTACCGAGGCATTGAAAACAATATTTGCTGTTGCTGAAAATTATCCAAGATTAAAGGCAAGCAAAAATTTTTTACAATTACAAGAAGAATTATCTGGGACTGAGAGCAAGATTGCTTATGCAAGACAATTTTATAATGATTCTGTACTTGTATTTAATCAAAAAGTACAGAGTTTTCCTTCAAGTATTATAGCAAATATTTTCGATTTTAAAGAAAAAGAATATTTTGAAGCGGGAGAAGCTGAGAAAAAATCTGTAAAAGTAAAGTTTTAGAATGGGAATTTATGAAGAAATTTCTTCTAATAAGAGAAGGTCTATATTACTCATATTTTTATTTGTCATTGTAGTTGTTTTATTAGGGTATTTTTTGGGATGGGTATTTTTTGATCCTTTTTTTGGGTTGATGTTTGCATTTATCATTTCAATTGTTATGACCTTGATTAGTATTTTCTCTGGAGATAAAATTTTGTTAAGAGTGATGAATGCAAAAGAGGCTGAGAAACCGGAACATACTAGGTTAATTAATATTGCTGAAGGATTAAGCATTGCTGCCGGTATTCCTGCTCCTAAAATTTATGTTATTGACGAAGACAGTCCAAACGCATTTGCCACTGGATACAAACCTGAGAAAGCTTCTGTCACTGTTACAACTGGATTATTGAAAATAATGAATAAAGATGAATTAGAAGGCGTTATTGCACATGAGATTTCACATATAAAAAATTATGACATTAGGTTAATGTTAATTGTTGCTACCTTGGTTGGCATATCTGTTCTTATTTCTGACATGCTTTTGAGAAGTTTTTTTTGGGGAAGATATGCGAATCGTGGAAGAAACAATAAAGCTAGCGTTTACATAATTATTTTAGGATTAATTTTGGCGATTTTAACCCCGATAATTGTGCAGCTGATTAAACTTGCTGTTTCGAGAAGAAGAGAGTTTTTAGCAGATGCTTCGGGTGCTTTATTAACGAGATATCCCAAGGGGCTAGCAGAGGCATTAAAAAAAATTAAAGCTGACAAAGAGCCTATGGTGAAAGGTGCGAATAGAGCAGTGGCGCATTTTTTTATTGCTGATCCGATGAGGGCTGCTGGAGAGAAAGTAAAGCATTGGTTTAGTACTCATCCACCTATCAATGAAAGAATAAGAAGATTGGAGGCTATGTAATTTAGCTTTTTAGAAATTTAATAACGAAATCTTTCTCTGGAGCGATAATTAAACGAAGAAATTCTACACATTCAAGCATATCTTTATGCATTTTTATTATTGAATCTGGAAAATTTTCATTTTTAGATTCTTCTAATGCTTCTCTTCGTATTTTTATAGTACGTGTTTAGCTTAGGAGCTTAAAGCTCTTCTAAGCTCATCGTACGTGTTCAATCCTTGCATTCTCCATGTCATTAATACGCTGAGTAATGTCTCTGTAATTCTGATGCCTTTCTCATTCCTTAATGTTCCTATAATCTTTCTCTGTACAATAGGCTCCCTTAATGCTCTCTCTGCCCTATTATTTGTAGATTCTACGAATGGATGCAATACCCTAGTAAAGAAATGCTCTTTGCCATTCTTTATCTTCACTGCGAACTTGCGTAATTCCATGTATGCTTCCATTCTTCTAACCGGCCTATCTATCTGAGCAATACCTTTCTTATATAGTCTCTCCCTTGTTTTCGGAGAGTCTTGTTCTGTAACTTTGTTTATCAGATTATATAACTCTCCAAGTTCTTGGTAAAATAGTTTAGCAGATTCATGTTGTTCTGCTAAGTATTTGGCTTCTCTTAACAAATGGGCCCAGCATCTCTGAAGTTTATCTGAATACTTAGTATATGCAGTCCAACCATCGCATGAGATTATCCCATTATATTTTTCTCCAAGTAATTCTTCTAGAACTTCTTTGTTTCTTCTTTTTCTTATAGCAAATAATACTGCTATCTTAATTGCAATCCCCCATAACCAGAAGTTCTTCCCTTGCACTTTATGCCCTGTTTCATCTGAATAAACATTAGGAGAATCTCTTATTGTTTGTTTTATCTTATTGTATTCTGGCTCTACTTTTCTGGCAACCCTATTTGTTACTTCTAGTATTGTACTGGGTGTTAAATCTAAATCATACTGTCTGTTTAATGTTTGTACTACTTTCCTATGAGGAAGCCTATCCTCATATTTCATCAAAGCTATTTGTGCCTGCAGATTATTACCAAGATTACCTTCCTCTGGCAAACTTGGATGAGAAGCTACTGTTATTTTACTGCATGTTGGACACTTGTAATGGTTAATTAGGAATTCAACTATTCTTACTGGCTGAGGATCTGGTATTTCTTCTATTATCCTTTTCTCTTGTTTGAATGGATTATTTAGCAAGTCGTGGCAATGTTTACATTGAACTGCTTCTACTTTTATTGTTTCTGTTGGCTCTTTCTTCTCTCTTGTAGTTCCAGTCTGCCGTGGCTAGTGCCGAAAGTGTATTTGTTCTAATGTCATCTATCACCGCAGATAGAGTACGTATCTTTGACTGTCTGATCTCTTGTTTGCCTGCTATATAAGCTGCAAGAAAGCTACCGAAATCTTCATCGGTTTTTACTTTTGATTTGTTGGCATATGCAAATAATTCGCCGAGATAACTAGCGGTATCCTCAACTTTGCAAGTTAGAACCTGTTCTAATTTTTTGTCTCTAGAGAATACAAACGAGAAATAGTCTAGGTAGAACGGAAACAATATATCATTATTGGCTAGTCGATAGGAAGAGAATTGAGTGTTTGCTTCAATAGCGTCATTAAAGCATTGAGAAAAAATTTTTGCTGTTATGTTTTCTACTAATTTTACTAAGGTTAGTATCCCATTCAATCTTCTAGGCGTTGCTTTATAATCGCCATTTTTTAGTGCTGCTCTGGTATTTATCTCTGTAGCCGCTTGCAATGGCATTTCGTATACTGCTTGATTTGCTTTTAATATATCCCAAGCTACTTGTGTTCCTATATACTTCTCAGACTTCAAATCCTGAATTGCTCTGAGCATGCCTTCAAGGTATTTTTTTGGTTGTTCCATAAAAAAGATAGGATTGGCTTATTTATAAAGTTTACCATTTACTAGTAATTACTATTTATTTTTATTCTATACGGGACTAAAAAAATGCGGGACTGGTCCAAAATCGTCTCGTTAGATTCCATAGTAGAAAAATACTTAAAAATTAAACATTGCTTAGTTGTATGATTGCTAAAAAAATAAGCGGTCTTGGACATTATATTAGAAATAAAAAGCGCACAAAATTACCTTTGATAGGAGGAGTAATTTTAGCTGTTCTTGGGTATGCGACGCTTGAAAACTATAAATCTTACGCTGCTCGGGAAGATGAAAAAGTATTAAGGCGAGCTATGCAAATTGCTATGAATAAAGATGGAATCAGAGCCGGGTTATCCGCTTTAGAAACTAGATTATTTTTGACAGAAGTCGGCATAGATTGTCCATCAGATGCTAAAACTGAACAGATAACTTATATTATTGATAGGAGTTATTTACTTAAGCCACAAATTAGAGTCGAACTAAATGGCGCAGGAATAGGACTAATCAATCGGGACCGATTATCAGATTATATTAAGAAGAATTCCTATAGATGATTTTTGAGCGGAGTATATTTTTAAAGTTAAAATAAATATTTTGGCGATGAATGAAATTAAAAAATCCGGAGAGCGTTGGAAAAAGAAGCTAAGCAAAAAACAGTATCATATCTTGAGAGAAAAAGGAACCGAGCTGCCTTTCATCGGCAAATATGTTCATAATAAGAAAAAAGGTATTTACATGTGTGCCGGTTGCGGGAATAAACTGTTTTTGTCTGAAAAAAAATTTGATTCTATGACTGGATGGCCAAGTTTTTATGATGCTAATAAAGATGCTATTGAATTAAAAGAAGATAATAGTCGTGGTATGCATAGGATTGAGGTCATATGCAAAAAATGTGGAGGTCATTTGGGGCATGTTTTTGATGATGCCTTTGATATGCCAACGGGAAAAAGATATTGCATAAATTCTTGTGCTTTGAAGTTTAGAGAGAAAAAATAGAGCACTATTTTTCGAATAATATATCCAGGGGGCTTTTTACCTTCTTGAGCCCCTCCATATAGCATTTTTGACAGATAAATTCGTCTCTTGCTAGTACTTTTTTTCTTAATGTTAGATTCATTTTCATTAAACTCTCTCTAGATTTTCAATGTGTTTTCTGATCTTTTCCATTTTTTTGTCTAAATATTCTTGATATTTTTTGTAACATTTTTTCCAATTCGGTCCTCTTCCAAAAATAAACCATTGCATTTTTCCATATCTTATAAGAACTGTTTCCCAGGGACTTGCTCCTGTTGTTAATAGCCACATTTCTGTATTCGGTTCTTCAAGATATTCCAATACTTTCTGGAAACTACATGGACCGCATTCAATTAATATCTGTTTTTCTCCCTTTTTTGCGTAAACATCCGCCCGCCTATCATAAAAAGAATACTCTATCCTAGTTTGTTCCTTGGAAATTTTTTTCCTTTTCTAGTAATTTTATTGCTACGTATTTATCAATTTCTCGTGGTTTTTGTATATCTGTTAAATCTTTATCAGACGGTTTCTTTATTTGTGGAATTATTTTTTCTTTGATTATAATCCCGTTGTTTAAGATAAAAAAAGATAGTGTTTGCCTACCTTCTGGATCTCTATCATAACGAGCATCATTTTGGACTATGTTGTTTACTATCCAATTGTCTATTTCTTCAATTTTTGTGAAGGCAAGTGTAGCCATTATCCTTTATTTTAGGTCTCTAAATATTTATAAATATACTCTATGATTTTATGTAACTATGAAAATGCTTAAGGGGGTTTCAAGGGTTTACAAAGAAAAGAAATATTATAAGTACAAAATAAATTTTCCAGAAGGCATCCTATCAAAAGCCTATTTAAAAGTAGGGGATGAACTTTATCCAAAAGTAAAAAAACACGAAATAATTTTAAGAAAAAAATGACTTTTACAAGGTATCGTATGGGCTTTTTATTCTTTTGAGTCTTTCTTTACTTACTTTAGTGTAAATTTTGGTTGTATCCAGATTCTCATGTCCTAAGAGTTCTTGTATCGCCAATAAGTCTGTTCCTTTTTCATAGAGGTGTGTTGCATAACTATGACGAAGTGTATGGGGGGTTACTTTCTTTTTGATTCCTGCTTTTTTAGCAGCTCTTTTTAATATATATTGAATGGTTCTAGTAGAGAGCGGTTTTTTTTCAGAAAAAATATAAAGATCATTCGGGTGTTTATCAATGTAGCTCTTTAGTTCGTCTTTTATTTTTTCAGGTAAAATTATTAATCTGTCTTTCTTGCCCTTGCCTTTTCTTACCCAACAGGAATTTTCTGAAAAATCTATGTCCGCTGGTTTAAGATTAACTAGTTCACTTACCCTAAAACCGCATCCGTATAACAGAATTACCATCAGATGGCTTTTCTGAAACTTTGTAGCATTGATTAAATCTTTTATTTCTCGTTCTGTAAGTACGACTGGCAGACTTTTTGGTTTCTTTGGTCCTTTTAGCTTAGTAAAAATCTCTGGCCTATCCACCACCATTTTAAAAAAATACTTTAAGCTTGAAAATGCTAGGGCCATTGATCGTGTGCCATATCTATCCATTAAAGTTGTTAAAAAACTATGAACTTCTTCTAACGTGGCTTTGGTTGGATCTGCGATTGTTTCTAGGAACGGCTCTAAAAATTTTAAATAGGTTCGAACTGTGTTTTCACTAAGCCCCCTTAGTTTCAAATCAATCTTAATCTTGTTTATGTAATCCTCTTTTTTCATGAATATTGGTTGGTTATCCTTACATTATTTTTTATGATTTTCGATATATCTCTGTGCTTCTTCTAAACTAATTTTGCCAACTTGTCTATATAGTGGTATTGCTGCAGGAGGGTATGTATAACTATATTGTCCGTCCCATAGATTAATAGAAAACCCTGGCTTTCCCCCAAGAAGATTTCCTCTATAGTCGTTTATAACAAGGACATCATCTTCATTAATTGGTGTTTCAATGGCTCTTGCATCTAGGAAATTTCTTGCATCTATACGATCTATATACCCGTTCTTTCCTGCGATCGCGTCGCAAAGTTCTATTTTTATGCTATGGTATTTGTTTGCTCGTTGTGTTTCATATAGGCAAGTTGATAGAGCGAAAGTTAACGCATATGCAGCTAAAGCTAACGTAATCGATTTTGCAATTTTATCTTTCATTTTAACTCCTTCAATGCCCTTTTCATATTTTAACAATGTATTTGACACCTACTTATATTTAAATATTTCGGGTAAGACTGATTATACGAACTTTTGATGAATTATGGACTAACTTTAGATGGAATAGTCTTTGATAAAGAAGTTTTGTCAGATATATCTGTGGTATTAACTCCTAATTTCCTTGCTATGGCGTAACATGCTTCCCTCATAATTCTTTCTACCTTTCCTTCGGTTTCTACTATTCGCAGAGACGATGGTTCGGCTTCTATTAAATTACCAGAATAAATTACAAATTTATCTCCGACCCTTTGTGCAAGTATATCTACTCTGCTGGCTCCTCTTGGATGTACATCTATAATATGCACCCGATAGAAGTAAGGTAGTTTTGCTTCATAGTCTCCTCTAGCTCCTTGAAGATATAATATTGAAAACTTTTCGATTATTGCCTGTGGTTTATCTTCCATCTTATAAATTTTTTAATTGTTGCTTAAAATATTTAGCTATTTTTATACTATTATTGGTGCAGTTCCTGTTCCTGGATATCCGCCACCATGGAACCCCTTTAATTCCTCTCTATATGCTTTTATTGCCCTTTGGCATCTTTTGCAGCCTTTTATATGGTTTTCATATTCTGGATTTGGTTCTTGAGGTGGGTCTGTGATATATTTTAACAATTCTGGAAGCGAGGGGCTGTGTTGTTTGATTTCAATCTGGTTATAGAATCTTCTTATTAATTCGGTTAATTTTTCATCATGTGTTTTTCTCTGGTTTTTCGTCACTTTTTATCAAATATATTCTTTAATATATGCTTTATAAATATATTGTTTTGATCTTGCGAATGGGTGTCTAGTTATTTTTGTGCTGTTATGATTAATTTTGCCTACTAAGGTTACTAAGCCGCCTATATTTTTGTTTATATAGCTTTTTCTGTTTTTATGTTTTAAGTATTGATTAAAAGTTTCAGCTTAAAAACTTTTGTAAAGTGAGATTGTTAAATGATTAATTTCAGCATTAGGCATGGTAAAATAATAAAAGAAAATAGGCCTTATTTACTAAACCCAGACCATAAGGCCCAAACAGCCACAACTAAATGTAGGATGTTGTCTAATGTTTCTAAATTTGCTCCTAAGAAATTTGCGCCCAAAAAAAATCCTGAAATTGTTGCAATTGCTGCAACCAATCCAGCTAAAATTGTAACCACTTTATTTAAGCCATTGTTTTTAACAAAATAAACTAATATTAAAGCAACTAAACCAATAACTAAATGGGCCCAATTTTCTGCATTATCGAACCACCATAGCGCACCAAATATACTTTGATTGGCAGTAGGTCCAATAAGAAAGAAACCTAAGATACCGACAACAACGAGAACCCATCCACCCCACATTAAAAAGTTTTTTGGAGTAAAGAATCCCACCCTTAATGCACCTCCTTGTTTAATAATTTAATATAAAAATGTATGTTCTCTGAGTTTATATAACTTTTCTTTCAATATTTTAAATTATTTAATCAAAGATTAAATAATTTATTTTCATAAATATTTAATCAATTATTAAATCTTTTAACGTGTATGTTTATATATTACATTTGTTATATTGTTTATATGAAAAAGAAGTTGGGCCTGGCGCTTGCTGGTGGTGCTGCAGCTGGATTGTGCCATATAGGTGTTTTGAAGGTTTTTGAGGATAATGAGATATATATAAATTCGATTTCTGGGGTTAGTTTTGGTGCTTTAATAGGGGGCTTATATTGTTCTGGATATAGCGCTTATAAAATAGAGGATATTGCTAAGCAAACTGATTGGCAAAGGTTGCTTGATTTTACATTGCCTATTAATAGTTTTATTAGGGGAAGAAAAATAGAGAATAAGATAAGGGATTTAGTAAAAAATAAACAATTTAATGAACTATCACCTAGATTAGTAATAACAGCTACTAATTTGGATAGTGGGAGCGAGGTTGTTTTTAGAGATGGTGATTTAACAAGCGCTATTAGGGCTTCTATTGCTATTCCCGGGATTATAGCGCCTAAAAGGATAAATAAGCAGCGTTTTTGTGATGGTGCTTTAGTTGATCCTACAGGGGTATTGGGATTAAAAGGTAAATATGATGTTTTGGTTGCTGTAGATCTTTCTGCTCCATTTGAAACAAGTATTAAGCTTATTAAAAGTAAAATAACTAAAGAAAATGAGTTAATTGGGGCAATTGGCAATAATATAGTGGGCAATTTTTTAAAATTGGTTAAAAAGAACATAAGGGAGAAAAAATTTAAAAAATTGCCTAGATTGCTTGGTAATACAGTAGAAACTATTTTTGATAGATTATTTACGCCTAGCAGATTGATGAACTTTTTTTCAGGAAGTATTTCTCCTCAAATGGTGGATATTGTTCTTAGAGCGAATCAGATAGTTACTAATAGGCTTTATAACTTAAATTTTGAGATAGTAAAGCCAGACATTATTATTAAACCTAAACGTTCTTATCTTGGTTGGGTGGATTTTGAGAATGTTGATGAATTTGTAGCGGCTGGTGAAAGGGCTGCAAAAAAAGCTTTGCCTAGAATTAAAAAGCTACTTAAGTGATTTTTTTGTGCTTTATACTTGGTTTTATTTTTATTTTAAGTTTGGGGTCAATATAAGAAATTCCTTTTTCTGTTAATTTTGTAAATACTTGACGACGTTTTCTTAATTTTCTTATTAAATTTAATTCTTCTAAAACATCTAAATAAGTTGAAATCATTGGCCGGATAGTGTCATATTTTTTTTCTGGGTAAAGTTCTTCAGCTATTTGCTTTGCTGATGTCCATCTGTCTGGGTTTTCAATATGAAGTTTTGCTAATAACATTAAGATATTTTGCTGAACTTCTGTTATGGATTCAACAATAGATGGCTTATTGAGATTTTCTAATAAAAAAGGCTCTGTGATTTCTGATTCTTCATGAGAAGTTTCATCCTGCTCGCTTTTTGTTTTTTCTTTTAAGTTGAAAATTTGTGATTCTAGAAGTTCTATTCTTCTTAATGTTTCTTTATTTTGGCTATTATTTGTAGATTTTATATCTGTAATGTCTTTTTTAATGTTGTAAAATGAAACTCTTAAGCTGGATTCAATCATATTTAATCTATTTTCTAGAGCATTTATATGTTTGGTTTTTGAAAATGGCCAGACCATGGTTATATTAATTATGAAGCATGTTTTTATATTTTTCGGATGAGGCGTAAGTAAAGCGTAACTTACGTAAGTTACGTGTAAGTTACGTATATGGTTACGTAAGTTACGTGTAAGTTACGTATAAGTATAGAAGATGACCTAATTTTTGAAAAGTTTTATATATTTAATAGCTATCTGTTTTTAAATGGGCAAGGTGGAGGGTATAAATATTTGGATTTATTTTGGTTGCACTCTTTATAGTTATAGCTTTGCTAGTGTTTCCAAAGGGAAGCATTGAACGTGAAGAAAAGTGTGATGGTGAGTTTATCTTTCTTGATTTAATAGAAGGGGGTAGAAAATGTTATATGAAGTGTGAAAAGCAATCAGACTGTCTTACTTACGGCACAACAGGTAATACTTGTGCTTTAGTCACACCGTACGATGAGGATCTAAGCAGAACAGAGAAAGTGTGTACAGAAATAATCGAAGATAAAATAATCGGAGAGGGGTAAATTGTTCTATAAGTTATTTGATATTTGACCATGATAAAAAGTGAGGATTCTTATGATCGATATAATGGTTGGTTTAGAGAAACTTTATCATATGCCAAAATGGGATATACCTTATGTGCTCGGTGAATCTAGGGAGAGATGTAAGAGGGAAATAAAGAAAAACTATTGATTTTTTGAAAGGTGAGAGTTCTTTTAGTAAAATACAGAGTAAAAGAAATGTATTTTTAGGTTGGAGAGTTGGTTATGATGGAGTTTAAAAGTTGAAAAATGAATGGAATGGTATACGTGGGGGTTAGATGTCAAATAAAGTTCTTTGACCACTCTTTTCTGCTCTAAATCTAAGAAGTTTTTGGTATAAATCTAGTTGCTTAAACTCGTTTTTTATGGAAAGTGAGAGTTAAATCAGGATAATTTGGTTTGATCTGGATGGATTTGGTGGTAATATATATCGATCAATTTCTCCCTAGAGGCGAAAGATTTGAATTCTTTATCAATAGTGAGGATAATTGAGTTATTTCTCAACTTTCTCTTTTCAAGAGGTACTCCCTTCTGGACCATAGAACTGATATAACCCCTTAAACAGCCGGAAGTGAGATTTAATCTGGTTGAAAGGGCCCCATAAGTAGGGTTAGATCCCTCATCTTCTAGCTGGTAGATGAGCAAAAAAATCTGAAATTCTTGCCTTGTGAGGGCATTGAAGGTATTTTCCATGTCTTTGAAAG
>Ga0213870_1000444_pt1 | contig 19681 bp, 16 predicted proteins | sample WICALVC2017_Meta_FD_160119 | JGI IMG/M metagenome (GOLD analysis project Ga0213870, IMG submission 160119) | Freshwater microbial communities from subterranean cave lake in Wind Cave National Park, South Dakota, United States - WICALVC2017 | ecosystem: Environmental > Aquatic > Deep subsurface >... | reverse complement strand
AGAGAATTTGAACAACAATACAAAGATCATTTAAGTGGTTATCATCAATGGGATCAAAAAGATCACGCTGATGAGTGGTTGTTATTTGAAAAAAATATTGGTGAAAAATTAAGTATCGATGAAGTGGCCGTCAGTCGAGATGAACTTTATACCATCATCACTAACAAAGTGGCTCATGGTGGCAAAGGAGCTTTACTGAGTATCGTGGAAGGAACCAAATGCGTTGATATTGTTAAGGTTTTAAGCCGAATTCCTGAGCAACTTAGAAATAAAGTCAAAGAAGTGACTCTCGATATGTCCAATGCTATGGATGCGATTGTTCGTCAGGCTTTCCCTTTGGCGACGATGGTCATTGATCGTTTCCATGTACAGAAGTTAGTGACTGAAGCGGTACAAGAAATGAGACTGATTTTGAAAAGAGAAGTGTTAAAAAAAGAATCTCAAGCTATCCTTTTAGCGAAAGAAGAAAAAAGAAATTATTATTCTGAAGTTTATGAAAATGGAGACACTCCAAAACAACTCCTGGCGCGGAGTCATTACCTTTTATTTAAATCAAGCACCGATTGGACTGATAAACAAAAACTAAGAGCGGATATTTTATTTAAAGAATTTCCTCATCTAGAGCACGGTTATCATCTGTCCCTGATGTTGAGAAATTGGTATCACATTAATCAAACAAAACAACAAGCAAAAGTTAATTTACAAAAATGGTATGATAAAATTGAAGAAGAAAAGATTGAACAGTTTTTAGTGGTTGCTCAAACTATCCAAGCCTACGAAGATAATATTCTTAATTATTTTAATAACCGTAGTACCAATGCTTCCGCAGAGAGTTTTAATGCCAAACTCAAAGGCTTTAGAACCTTAGTCAGGGGAATGAGAGATGTGAAATTCTTTCTGTTCAGAGTAGCAAAGTATATACCTGTATTATTAAATTTGTCAAGATTGAGAGTAAACTTATATTAACTAAAAGATACATTCATATCGTGAGAGGAGGTGAGTTAAACGATCATTTTTGCTTTTTTGGTTATGACGTGGGGGCCTGTTGTAAATGTCTACAGGCAAAACGAGATGGCGTTGGTTAGATTTGAGTTACCTGTCTCCGTTGCTATGGAGCGAACATGGACATTTGTCAAAGCAATTCTTGCAGATGTCTATAGGAACGTCAATGATGACAATAGGTTGACATTGGTTCAACCCGTCGTTGTTTCTGTTACTCCTGAACCATATCCCCATAAGTGCTGGGTCGAGTCCAGTCAGCGCCTTGGTGCGCTATAAGAGCAAGGGAAGGGCTTCCACTTGCGCGTTGCGCAACCGGGTACGGCTTCCAATCTTTCCCTCAAGAAAGGAAGCCGTCCCCTCAAATCAACTATTGGCAAGGAGAACGACTAATTTTAATAAAAATAGCAACAGATTAGGCTTTAGGCGCTAGGCTTTATGGGAATATCATAGGCTAGTTAATGAGCCATTACTCATGATTCGTTATAGTGTATTTGACAAAATCTTATTAGTCGTGTATAATAACACAATCGATTTTAATCGTTCTTATGTTATATGAAATTTTATTTGCAAATAACAATAATTGTCATATCTCTCTTGTTAATTGTTTCGGTTTTGTTGCAAGGTAAGGGTAGCGGGCTTGGTAGTGTTTTTGGAGGATCTTCCAATGTTTATAGCACTAAAAGAGGTGCGGAAAAATTTTTATTTATCGCCACTGTTATATTAGGAGCTGGATTATTAACAACCTCCTTATTACTCTTCTTATTGCAGTAAAATCGTTTTCAAAAACTATTATTGTTGCTAATTTGAATTAGCATGGTAAAATAATTTTTTGGTCAAAATTCTATAAACAATCATGTGTCATTATTAGATTTATTTCATACTATAAGAGAAAAAATAACTAAAAAAAATTTAATTTTTAAGTCTAAGGTTTTAAGTCAGATTGAAACAATATTAGACAGGCTTATATTTAGAATACAAAATCGACATGATAAAAGGTTGGCAAAACATTTGCATGCTGAAAAATCATTGTCAATAGCGCATTTTAGATATATAGGGTTGGTTTTGTCACCTAAGGAAAAAAAAATTATTAGTGTTTTGATATGTTGTGCGTTTATTGCGTTTGTGGTTGTTTGTTTTAATTTTTACAGAGCAAATACTATACTGGTAGCCGTGCCAGGTGGTAATTTTGTTGAAGGCATAGTTGGATACCCCAAAGATATTAATCCGTTATTAACCGGGTTGAATAGGGCCGATCAAGCCATATCGTCGATAATTTTTAGTAGCCTGTTTAAATATAATAACAATTTGCAACTCGTTCCAGATTTAGCGCGGGATTATAATCTGAAAAGCGATAACAAAACTTACGTTATTCGCCTTAAGCAAAACATAAAATGGCATGACGGGGAGCCGTTTACAGCCAAAGATGTTTTTTTTACAGTAAACTATATTCAAAATCAAACTGTTAACTTGCCGTTATATTTAACGTTAAAAAATGTAAATATCGCGCTGATAGACGATTTTACGATTGAGGTTACTATTCCAGAGCCATTTACGGCATTTATAGAAAACCTTACATTCGGAATATTGCCAGAACATATTCTTAAAGATGTTACTCCTGCCAATCTTTCTAGATCAGAGTTTAATCAAAAGCCAGTAGGGCTTGGGCCGTTTAAGTTTAAGTCTTTAACAAAAGATACAAAATCAGGAGTTATCCAGTCCTATACACTGACTAGAAACGAAGAATATTATGATAAGCAACCATATTTACAAACTGTTTTCTTTAAGTTTTATGCAGACATTGACGAAGCGTTTAATGAGTTAAAAAATGATAGTATAAACGGGTTGGTAGTGTCGCCATATTTAGACATTGCTAAAGATATCAAACAAGGCAGATTATTAAGTCATAATTTAATCATGCCTAAATATACAGCCATTTTTTATAATAGCGTAAATGCAAAAGTGCTATCTGATCAAATGGTTAGAAAAAGTTTGGCCATGTCTATAGACAGAAAAAAAATAATTGACCAAATTCTTAATAGTTATGGTATGTTAATATCAGGGCCTGTTGTACTGCAAGACTATCTTTTAGAAGACAATAAAGACACGTTATATAATCAAAAAGTGGCAACAGATTTACTAGTTCGGAGTGGATGGTATAAAGAAAATGAAATCTTTAAGCGTAAAAATAAGGATGGATCTGTTGAAAGTTTGAGTGTTGTTTTGACAACGGTTGAGCATGAGGAAAATATGAGGGTGGCCACATTAGTTAAAAAAGATTGGGAACGGTTCGGCGCTATAGTAACTTTAAAATTAGTGCCATCAGATAGTATATATCAAGATGTTATAGAGCCAAGAGCGTACGAGGCGTTATTATATGCAGAGCAGATAGGGTCTGACCCAAACCCTTATCCATTTTGGCACTCTTCGCAACGAAAAAGTCCTGGGCTGAATTTATCACTTTTTAACAATAGCCAGGCAGATAAATTATTAGAAGAAAGTCGCGTAGAAAATAACGTATCATTAAGGCAGGCGAAATATATAAAATTTCAGGAAATAATTACAAAGGAGCAACCAGCGACTTTTCTATATTTATCCGCCTATCAGTACGTAGTTAATAAAAATATAAATAACATTAAAACTAACAAGGTTATAGATCTGTCTGGACGATTTGCAAACATTAACGAATGGTATATCAACACTAAAAGAGTCTGGGCAATTAATAATTAATAATTGAAACTCGGATCAAAAAATCAATAAAACAATCAATTCTAGCGTCTAATTCATAATTCAATATTCTTAATTCATGATTAAGCCGTGGTGGTGAAATTGGTATACACGCTAGCTTCAGGTGCTAGTGCTTTGCGGCGTGAGGGTTCGAGTCCCTTCCACGGCACTCATGGGCAATTAACAGTTGATAATTGATAATTAAATTCTAAATTCTAAACTTTCAAGAAATAAAAAATCAACAAAACATTTAGTTAAAAATCATGAAAGCATTAAAACATGAAAAGAGTTGGTAGTTTGGAGGTTGTAGTTGGTAGAAAACTCATAGTCATCCCTCTACAAACTAATTCCAAATTCTAAATCTTAAATTAATAACTCTTAATTTTTTAACCCGTTAACCATTTAATTCTTAATTTTAATCTTATGTATCAATCTTCATCGGTTTATCGGTCTTACAAGAGAAGACCTGCAACAACAAAAGAAGATGGTCAGGTAGGGCCTAGACCATCACGTGTTTCAGATAACTTTGTTAATCGCAACTCTAGCGAAAGCAGGTTATCAAAAGGGTCAGAAACACCGCGCCAAATACCAAATAATGTTATTGAGGAGCGTGTTAATATTATTGAATTACCATCAGATTTTAAAGACAAGCTAAAAATTATTCCACTTGGTGGATTAGAAGAAGTTGGTAGAAACATGTCAATTATAGAATACAAGGACGATATAGTAATTATTGATATGGGATTTCAGTTTCCAGAGGAGAGCACGCCAGGTATTGATTACATAATTCCTAATATATCTTATTTGGCAGGTCGTGAAAAAAATATTAGAGGGATTATTATTACTCACGGCCACATGGACCACATGGGGGCAATTCCTTATTTGATTAATAAGTTGGGTAGGCCACCAATTTATACCGCTCCATTAAGTGCAGCCTTAATTCAGCATAGACATAGTGATTTCTTTAAAGATAATAAAGACAAGCTAAATATTGTTAAGGTTTTAGTGGACGATACAGAGATAAAACTTGGTGAATCGTTTTCGTTTCAACCATTTCATGTGAATCATAATATTTCTGATAGTTTTGGCATAGCTCTGACAACGCCTGTTGGCACATTGATACACACAGGAGATTTTAAGTTTGATTTTCAGCCTGCACACGAAGAGCCAGCTGATTTGACGAAAATTGCTTCATGGGGTAGTCGTAATGTTTTATTACTCATGTCAGATAGTACTAACGCTGACAGGCCAGGGAGTCAAATCTCTGAAGCTAAGGTTGGAGATGAATTAGAAAAAATAATTAGTCAAGCTAAGGGCAGGGTTATTGTAGGTACATTTTCTTCGCTTTTAAGTAGAATTCAACAATTGTTGAGCATTGCGGAGCGATGTGATCGTAAGGTGTTATTACAAGGGCGTAGCTTGAATAATATGGTTGAAATTACTCATAATCTGGGTTATCTAGAATTTAGCCCCGGCGTTATTATTGAAGAAGATCAGTTTCGTCATCTGCCAGACAATAAGGTGATTGCTATTTGCACAGGGTCTCAAGGAGAGCCAAATGCGGTATTTATGCGCATTGCCACAAATGATCATAAATTTATAAAGATTAAAAAGGGTGACACTGTAGTTTTTTCTTCTTCTGTCATACCGGGTAATGAAAGGTCTATACAGAGCATCAAAGATGCTTTTTGTAGAGAGGGCGCAAAAGTTATTCATAATCAAATGATGGATGTACACGCTGGTGGTCATGCTCAGCAGGAGGATTTAAAATTAATGATGAGATTGGTAAAGCCACAGTACTTTATGCCCATACATGGAAATCGTTTTTTGTTGCAAGAGCATGCTGATTTAGCAAAGAGTATTGGCATTAAAGAAGACAACATTGTCATGCCAGACAACGGACAAGTAGTGACCGTTGATCAAGACAGAAAGTTAATAACAACTCATGCAAAGGTTCCTACTGATTACGTTATGGTGGACGGATCAGGAATTGGGGACGTGAGCAATATTGTTTTGCGCGATCGATTAGTGATGGCTACAGAAGGTATGTTTGTAGTGATTGCAACATTAAATATGACAACGGGACGTTTGATTGGCAATCCAGATATTATATCAAGAGGGTTTGTATACTTAAAAGAAAGTAAAGATCTTATAGAAAAAACAAGAATGCGCGTAAAAAGAATGTTTAAAGATTGTAATCCAAAATCGCCAGGATTCGAAAACAATATTAAGAATCAAATCAGAAATGATGTTAGCGAATGGTTATTTTCTCAGACAAGAAGAAAGCCAATGGTTCTGCCAGTATTGATACAAGTCTAGCAGGACTTCCTCATTTGGCGCACAACTTCGTCAAAAGCTCCGTTTGCTCCTCACTGTACATAAGTACAACTCGTTCGCAATACTCACTTTTTCATCATTCTGCATCCAAATGCGTAAGTCCTATCTAGGTTATGCTTCGGGCCTCTAAATATATAGGCTTATAATTTTAACGCCTATTCCTAGTGCCTAGTATTATAATTTATGATATACTATGTCATAACGAATGATGAATTTAGAATTATGAATTCTAGACCGGTAAACTATTAAAACAATTTTATGAATTTTATAATTAATAAGCTACAAGCTACAAGCTAAAAAGCTAATATATATGTTTAGTCAAGACGAATTAATACAAATTATTAAAAATAATAATCTTGTCAGCGAGTCTAAATTAGAGCAAGTAATTGCCAAAGTCGCTCAAGACAATAGCTCATTAGAGCGTAGCTTAATAGAAGATGGGTTGACGAGCGAGGATACACTGTACAAAGCAGCTGCTCAATATTTTAAGATTCCATTTATATCTTTAAAGGGCAAGCTGATTTTAAAGAGTGTTATAGATATCGTGCCCGAGGCATTGGCGCATACATATCAGATTATTGTTTATGACATGGACGACAAAGCTTTGCAAGTGGCTACAACAGATCCATTTAATATCGAGATAGTAGAATTTTTGCGAAAAAAAACTAATTTACAAGTTGAGGTTAGTTTAGCTACCGCTAGCGATATTGCCGCAACAATGAGGCAGTATCGTCATAGTTTAGAAGAAACAGAATTTAAAGATTTTGTATCTAAGCCGGAAGCAATTGATGATTTGGCGTTAATTGAGGGTGATAAGTTAAAGGTTATGGCATCTGATGTGTCAGTGATTAAGCTGGTTGATACGATTTTAGAATACGCTATTTTAGAAGGAGCCTCTGATATACATATTGAGCCTGAAGAAAAACGACTTGGTATTCGTTATCGCGTGGATGGCTTGTTAAGGAATGTGATGGGTTTGCCAAAAAGCATACAGGCGGGAATGATTTCCAGGATAAAAATTTTGGCTAATTTAAAACTTGATGAACACAGGGTGCCACAAGACGGACGTTTTAGAGTAGAAACACCCAGATATAAAATGTCTGTTAGGGTGTCCATAATTCCGGTGTTACATGGCGAAAAGATTACTTTGCGATTATTGAACGAGGCTAGCTCACTTTTAGAGTTGGAGGAATTAGGATTTTTTAAACATTCGTTAGATCTGTTGCATAGGCATCTTAAACGATCTTATGGTTTGATTTTGGTAACTGGACCAACAGGTTCTGGCAAAACAACTACGCTATATGGCATGTTAAATTCTCTTAATACGCCAGGCGTTAACATCATGACTATTGAAGATCCTATTGAGTATAAAATGGTACATGTTAATCAAAGTCAGGTAAATGCTAAATTAAACTATACGTTTGCTACCGGTCTTAGATCTTTTTTGAGGCAAGACCCAAATATAATTATGGTTGGTGAAATTAGAGATACAGAAACGGCCGAGATAGCTATTAATGCTGCGCTTACAGGGCATGTGGTTTTGTCAACTCTACATACTAATAATGCTGTCGGGGCCATGCCGAGATTATTAGATATGGGGATACAGCCATTTTTGGCTACGTCAACAATCGGATTAATTATGGCTCAACGTCTAGTTAGAAAACTTTGCTCCCATTGTATTACTGGATATTCTGTTGATTTAAGTGATGCGCTTAAAGATATGCCAACTTTGTGTTCTGAGCGTGTAATAAACTTTTTGTCGGCAGATGGGTCAAATCTGGCTGATATTTTGTCTGTAAAGACAAGTGTTTTGACTTTATGGCGCGGAAGCGGTTGTGTAGAGTGTGGTAATACAGGATATAGTGGTAGAACCGGAATATATGAATTTTTGGAGGTTAAAGAAAATATTGCCAATCTTGTTTTAGCGCGCGCTTCAAGCGCGGAATTGGCTAGCGCTGCCATTCAGAATGGTATGTTAACCATGGCAGAAGATGGATATATAAAAGCATTACGTGGCGTTACAACCTTAGAAGAGGTTTTGAGAACAACACAAGAACATGTGTAACAAGATACAAGATATAAGATATATGATGTAAGATTTAAATCATATATCATAAATCATAAAAAAATATGCCTGCTCCGCAATCAAGTAATATACAAAAATTATTGTTAAGACTCGTCCCAGTATCTGTTTCGGATAGGCTTTTATTTGTTCAAGAGCTTGGTGTTATGATGAAAGCCGGTGTTGCCATAGATCAGGCGTTAAAAAGTTTGATTAGTGACACGCGCAATCCACAACTACAAATGGTTATTTATGAGCTTAGAGCGGATATTGAAAATGGATTATCTTTTGGTAACAGTCTTGAGAAACATAAACGTATTTTCGGAGAAGTTTTTGTTAGTATGGTTCGCGCCGGAGAAGTTAGTGGTAAGCTGGATGAATCTCTGAGGTATTTATATATACAAATTAAAAAAGATCATGATATCGTTAGTAAAGCAAGAGGGGCATTAATATATCCGGTATTCATATTGTTGGCCGTTGTAGGTGTGGTTACATTTTTGATGGTAAAAGTTGTTCCAACCCTTATAAGCACATTTGAGGGTGCTCGAGTCGAGCTTCCTTTACCTACTAAAATATTAATCGTAACAAGCAAGTTTGTGGTTGACAACGGCGGACTAGTTTTTGCTGGCGCTATTATTATTGTTTTGATAATTATTCTTATTTTAAAAACTTATAATGGTAGATATGCGTGGCATGTACTCAAGTTACATTTGCCAGTGTTAGGTGGAATTGTAAAAAAAATTAATTTAGCAAGATTTGCTAGAACATTTAGTGCGCTAATTAGAACAGATATACCAATAATACAGGATTTACAAATTACTGGTAATGTTCTTGGTTGTTTGCCGTACAGAAAGGCTTTATATAATGTGGCCAAAAATGTTGAAAATGGTTTAAGTCTAGAGACGGGCTTAAGAGCTGAATCAAAATTATTCCCGACGACTGTTATTCAGCTGGTTAGTGTTGGCGAGATGAGCGGATCATTAGACGCTGTGTTAGAGGAGTTGGCGATTTTTTATGAAGATGACGTGACACAGATAATGAATAATCTTCCGTCGTTGATCGAACCTCTCTTGATTCTTGTTTTGGGTTTTATAGTCGGCGGTATAGCCTTGTCCATTATTTTACCAATTTACACAATCATGCAAACGTACTCATAAGGGTTTAATGGCTCAAGAATTATGAATTATGGAAACAAAAACACTGGTTTTACATTAATAGAAGTAATTGTTAGTGTTGTGTTATTTGTAGTTATTATAAGTATTTTTAGCGTTGCTCTTCATACTTTAAAGCTTAATAGAACCAATAGATTTTTATCAGAAGCGCAGAAAATTGGGTTTGAAGAAATGGAGGCAGTTATGAATACGCCATTTGAAATTTTGCCTGCTACTAGCACATGTACAACAGGTTCTCCTTGTCCGTTTTTTAGTGTTCGTTATAATTTTCCGTCTAGCGCCACCTCTATTTGGTCAATACAAAATGACACTGGAGGGCTTCTAAATTCGTATAAATTTACCAATAGCTCCGCATCAAGGCTAGATAATAATGTCAATGGTTTAGCTTTTTTATCTAGTACTAGTAGTGTTTATAGTGGTGATTTTACAATTGAAAGTAAGATTAGGATTGATTCAACATCTACTTCTACGACAGGGGCGGGTCTTGTTTTTAATTATCAAGATCAAAAAAATTATTATAGAGCGTATTATGAAAATTTATCAACTAGCGTATTAAGACTGGAAAAGATTGTTAGCGGAACTCTGACCAGTATATTGACCTTTAGCTCGTCATCCTTTGCAAACAATGCTAGTCATACATTGCGGGTCATAACTAACGGACAGTCCATTAAGGTATATCTAGATGATATGGTAATACCTAAAATAGACACGACAGACAATTCTATAACTGACGGAGGTATAGGATTTTTAAGTATTAATACAGCTAGTTCTGGGGAAACAACATTATACTTTGACGATGCTCAGATTATGAATGTGTTTAATTGTTCAACAACGCCTATTACCAATTGTGACAAAACATGGAATTTTGAATCAGCGATTAATAGTCAGCCAAGCGGGTTAGTTAGGTTTGGTTTGTATGACCTTCCAAGTGGAAAAGGGGAGTTAATTTTAGAAGATAGCGGTGATGCTAATTTAAAAAAAATTACAATAAACGTAAAATGGCTTGATAGTATAGAAAAAACTTTAACGCTTTATCATTTTGTGTCCAAATATGGGATCAACTTTAAATAATTTAAACATTAAAAAAAATAGTGGGATGGGTGTATTAGAGTTGGTGGTTGTTATGTTTATTTTTGCCGCTACAGTCATTAGTCTTATAGAAATCTATATACTTTATAATACTATACACGTTAGAGAGAACTTGATTATAGATATTCAAGGTGCTGCTAATATGGCTGCATCTACCATTCATTCATCTACGGTTATGGCAAGCTCTGTCGAAAAGGAATATATTTTTTTAGCCAATTCAGTATCTACAACAATCTGTCCAGCTAACAAATGTACCACTTCAGACAAGGTGCTAGTTTTTAAAATACCATCGCTTGACACCAGTCAAAATTTAATAACTTCGAGTTACGACTATGTTGTTTTTTATGTAGGAGATGGTGATGATTCTGATACTGTAGCCGACGAGCTACTTTATACGTTAGAGGCCGCATCATCAACATATAGAAAATCAATATCTAAAAAACAAGTTGCGCGTTTTGTAAATCAACTAACTTTTTATTATAATAATATTGATTTAACCAAGACTTCAGCGATCGAGCTATATATTAAGACAGAAGATACAAGATACGAACTCCATCCAATCACTAGAAATTTTGAAATTAATACTACGATAAATTTGAGAAATAGATGACATGGGGCAATTTAGAATTTAGAATTAATAATTAACAATGATGAAAAATTGTGATTTAAAATTTCAAGATAAAGGATTTTTTGATCAAAGTGGGCAGATATTGATAACTGTTATTATTATTTTGGCTGTGATGTTGTTACTTGTTGGCGCGCTTAGCTCAAATTCATTATTTTCTACTAGAACAAATAAAGATTTATACAAGATAAATATTGCTTATAATATTGCAGAGGCAGGGATTAACAAGGCGTTAAAATGTTTAAATACAAGCAGTGGGCCATGTAGCGAAACAGGGACAGAACCGTTTGGTCAAGATAATGGTAAATTTACTACGACTGTCGCGACCAGTACTGCTGTTGACGGAACAATTGAGTCGACCGGGACTTATTATGGTATAATAAGAAAGATAAAGGTGGATATAACCACCACATTACAATCTGTAAACATACCTTTCAATCACACAATTTTTAGCACTGGCACAACTACGGTTGGCAATAATAGTACTATGACAGGAGACACGTCATATACTAGTGGTAATATCAGCTGTGGTACTGGAGTTAGTATGACTGGAACAGCCGTTGGGGCGATCAGTGGATGTCCAGCAGGAGTAACATCTACTACAATTCAAATTGCTAAACCTGACATAGATATTGAATATTGGAAACAACAGGCAGCATTTGGCGGCACACAAGGGGCGACCACAACATCAGGTACTAGTAGTATAGGTCCGAAAGAAATTATTGGAGATTTAACACTGGGTAATAGCTCCACAACAACGATTGCAGGAGTTGTGTACGTGCATGGTGCGCTGGCAATAAATAACGATGCAGTTATTAATTTAGATAATAGATTTGGTTCAGCCACAGGCACTGTTATGTTATCCAGAGGAAAAATAACAATCGGTAATAATGTGAAACTATTAAATTCAACACCTGGTGGCTCGTTGCTTTTAGTTTCTCTAAGTCAAGATAGTCCAACTATTTACGCGGTTGATGTTAGTAATAATATTGCCTTTAATAAAGTAATTATGTATGCGCCCAATGGTACGATTGATATCAAAAATAACGCCAGCGCTAGTAATACCGTTAGACTTGTTGGTAAAATAATTAATATTGGCAACAATACTTCTACCACCACACTTTCTTCAACTGGCATGCTGAATAATTTTACAGCCGAATCTGACACGACAAAGTGGCGCGTAAAAGATAAAACATGGAGAGAAATAAAATAATAATATATAATTTGTGTTTAAACTTTCAAATTTTAGTTTACAAAAGTTAGATATATCTTATGGTATCGGTTTAGATATCAGCGATAGCATATTAAGATTGGTACGTCTAAAGAAGATAGGCGACAAGATTAATTTAGAAGATTGTGAAAGTGTAAATGTTCCCAACGGGTATATCGTGCAAGGAGAGATAAAAGAAATTGATAAGGTTGTAAGTTTAATACTCGACCTAACAAAGAAGATTAACCCTAATCTATCTCCAATAGAGGCAGTTATTTCGTTGCCAGAAACAAAAACTTTTTTAAAAATGATTCGTATTGCTAATGCTAGCAATGTTTCTAAGGAAAAATCAACAGATTCTGTAAAAGATGAAACAATATTACAATATCTACCATTCACACCAGAAGATATTTATATTGATTATCAAATTATTGCTTACGAATTAGAGTATACGGGTTGGTTAGTAGCTGGCTGTCCAAGACCGATCGTTGATTCTTATATAAAACTAGCCAAGGTGGCTAATATTTTGCCACTAGCTTTAGAAGTAGAGGCATTGGCAATACTTGAAAGTGTTATGGATAAAGTTCAAGATTCTTCCAGTGCTATACTCGTCATTGATCTAGGTACGACAAGAACAGGAATGATATTATACGATTATAGCAGTGTTCAATTTACGGTTAGTGTTTCAGTGTCTGGACTAGCGTTAACCAAAAAAATATCAGCCGAGCTTGGTATTGGTTACGAAGAAGCAGAGGAGGTAAAGTTAGTGTGTGGTTTTGATAGTCTAAAATGTCAAGGTATTCTGCGCACCATTATGTTAGATAATGCTACTGAATTAATAGATAATATAAAACGAACTATATACTTTTATCAAAAACATTTTTTGCATGGACGCGCAGTTGGTAAAATTATACTAACTGGCGGAGGTGCGAGCTGTCTGAACTTATCAAATATTATTAAAGATAGTTTAAATATAGAAGTTGTATTGGCAAATCCAATGCTTCATATAGATGGTATAAATAAAAATATAAAATTTTCTACTAAAACAGACATCGCATTGTTGTCGTTCACAACGGCGATAGGATTAGCGTTTATAGGATTAGATAAGGCATAATAAACATATGATTGCTATAAATTTGTTGCCAGTAAAATATCGTAAAAAAGTGTTATGGTCACGCTTAGCATTTTTGGTTTATAAGTCTTTGATATTTATATTTGTAGTAGTTTTATTTATTACCATAATAGTATTCATAACTAACGTTTTCAAGCAAAAAGAGTACAGTGCATTTTTAATAAGCATGATTAATGACGATAATTTATCAAGTATTCAAAAGCAAACGATAGCACAGTTTAAGATTATTAAAGATAATAAACTATTAATAACCAATATTAATAATATGGGTGTAGATTTACAAAAACATATTACTAAGTTCGTTAAAATATCTGACACGGTGATACGGATTGTTAATATTGTTCCGAGTGGTGTGACATTGCAGCAAGTAGATATTAGTTTTATAACCAATAAAATAACAATTAGCGGAGTGGCTACAACATATATGGTTCTTAACGAGAGTATTAAATCATTTAATAATTCTGGTATATTTAATAAGAGTATTTCTGTCGATAGATTTTTTGACGTCGGACGAGCAGATGTTAATATAGCTTTTACATTCAGTACGGACAAAGATGGAATAACTCTAAAAAGAGAATAATTATATGCAGTTGAATCAAAACATAATACTTGTCTTAAGGCAGGCATGGTCACGCGCGAAAGTGAATATAGCGGCGAAAATAGTTTTTTTAATTATATGTATTATTAGTATAATTGTTTTTGTTTTGATGTCAAACGTAAAGAGTATAACTGATATGGATCGTGATATTAAAAAAAGACAAATACAGCGCGTCAAGGACAAAACAGCTATAAAGGCATTGTTAGATTTAAGGACTAAGTTGGCCCAGACAGTTCTTACGCCAGAAATAGTGGCCAAGCAAGAACAACAGGCGACAACGTTTTTTGAGCGATTTAAAAAAATCATGTTGCCACCAGAAAAGCCCAATACGGCCCCGTTAACAGATTTTCGAGATGCGCACATTAAAACACTTCCTTATAGCGACGTTGTTACTAAAATTAGTTTTTTGTCGAAACAACCAGCAGGGAATGCATTGATTACAAATTCATTTGAGTTAATACTTGACGGCACACCCAGCAATGTTATGAATTATATACAGCAGTTAGAGTTTCTGGATGTTTATATGATTTTTGAGTCAGTAAGTATATTGCATATTAAGGACGATAGAGTAACAGCAAAGATTAACGGTTATATGTTGCAACTTGTTGAAGGTTTATAGTGTAATTGTTAAGCAGGCTTATGGCGTAATCGCTAGGTAATCCAATAATGCCATTATTACTATGAAATTATATATCATTAAAAGACTCACATATTTAATAATTTCCTTAATTAACATTGCTTGTATTACATATGCGTTATATTTTTTATATTTCGGAATAGTGATTGCCGAGTTGTCAGATTCGGATGCGCAATCAGCACAGAATGAATTTAAGGTTGTGTCAGCTCGCACTCACAAAGATCAAAATTTGGAATATATGCAGCTCAATGAAGCATATTTAGAGAATATATTACGATATATTGACGCAAGGGGTGGCCAAAAAAGTATAATTGACGCTGACAAGTTGAATAAATTATTAAAATAATATGCGTTTTATTTTAGGTCCATTGGGTATTTATATTGGGTTTATGATTATGTGGAAGTCTGAATGGCTTTTATCTAATTTTGGTCGCATGGATTGGGCAGAAGACTATCTTTCCACAGAAGGTGGTAGTCGTTTAGGCTATAAACTTATAGGTCTTATAATAATGATTGTGTCATTTCTGTATTTGACAGGAGGACTGGGATCAATTATCGTATCTCTTCTTGGGCCACTGTTTGGCAGGCCGGACAGTCAGTAACAATTAACAAAAATACTCCCAAAATTTATTTTAAACTTCATTAACAAGCGGTAATCAATGTTCGTAAAAAATTGCGCAATGGGCTGTTGGCTCAGTGGTAGAGCGCCTCATTTGCAATGAGGAGGTCACCGGTTCGATTCCGGTACAGTCCACAGAGTCAATCTCGATTTTGTGTCGAGTTAAGAGTTTCGCGATACACGTAAAATTATCATGACAATAAAATGCAAAAAAGATTAGAAGATCAAGATAATAATAAAAATAATGCAACTTCTATTGCGTGGTATGCTAAAACAATTCCTGAAATTTTTGATGTGCTTCGTTCGTGCGAAGATGGTTTAACAAAAGAGGAGGCAGTAAAGCGTTTAAAAGAACATGGTTTTAATAAACTTCCAGAAGGGAAGGTGGATAGCATTTTTATCATTTTCTTGCGGCAATTTCAGAGTCCGCTTATTTACATTCTTTTTGTTGCGGCTGGTATTATTTTTGTGACAGGAGAGGCTATTGATGCCTCTATTATTTTATCAGTTCTTTTTTTTAATGCGATCGTAGGAACAATTCAGGAGGGAAAGGCGCAAAATACTCTACTTGCTTTAAAAAAGTTTACCGAAACTTCGGCAACTGTGCTGCGAGACGAAAAAGAGCTTGTCGTTCTAGATACAGAAGTAATGCCAGGGGATATTATTATATTACAAGAAGGTGAAAAAGTGCCGGCCGATGCGCGGATTATTTTTGCTAACATTCTGAAAGTTGACGAAGCAAGCCTAACTGGTGAATCTGAGCCAGTGATTAAAATTGATACAGTAATGCAGGTAGATAATTTGCCCGTGGCAGATCAGAGGAATATGGTATTTAAAGGTGCATATATTTTGAGCGGAAATGGTAAGGCGATAGTTGTGGCAACTGGTATTGGGACTGAAATTGGGAAAATCGCGCAGAAAATATCCTCGATCGAGACAGAAATCCCTCTTAAGACAAACATTCGTTACCTTTCACGACTTATTATTATATTTGTAGCAAGTATTAGTACGTTGTTATTTTTGATTGGTATTATCTCTGGAAAATTGGCAGAGGAGATGTTCGCCACCGTGGTCGCGCTTTCTGTTTCTATAATTCCAGAAGGGTTGCCGATTGTGATGACTCTTGTTTTAGCAACTGGCGTTTGGAGAATGTCAAAGCGTAACGTGTTGGTGAAGCGATTGCATGCAGTCGAGACTTTGGGACAAACAAAAATTATCGCTGTTGACAAAACAGGAACGCTTACTAGAAATGAAATGCTGGTTCAGACGGTGTACGTAGGTGGTAAAAATTTTGAAATTACTGGTAGCGGATACAATCCAAAAGGTGAAGTTATTTTTAATGGTAAAATTATTGAGCCTTCAAACTATGCCGAGCTTATTTTTAGTGGAAGAGTTGCGGCGTTCTGCGCAAACTCGAGCTTATCTTTTTCAGAAGGAACTAATATTTGGAAGATTATTGGTGATCCTACAGATGCAGCAATGTTGGTATTTTCTGAGAAAATTGGACTTCGCCATGAAATGCTTGAGCAAGAAGCGCCTAAAATTTTTGAATTACCGTTTAACTATGAAAAAAAGTATCATGCTACGATTAGAGTTGTAGATGGGAAAAACTTTCTTACTGTTGTCGGTGCACCAGAGAGAGTACTTGAGTTATGTAAAAATATTTGGTACAAAGACGGGGTCGAAATTCTTAGTGAAGATAAGAAAAAAGAACTAGATGCAGTATTTTATAAGTTTGCCCAAGGTGGTTTTAGGATAGTTGCTTATGCAATAAATGCAGACACTGAGCGAAATATCAACGCAAACGTAATACCATCGCTGACTTTTGTTTGTTTCCTTGGTATGAGTGATGCGCTTCGTTACGAAGTTAAAGAAGCAATGCAGAGAGTAAGAATGGCAGACATGCGCGTGGTGATGATTACTGGTGATCATCGTATCACGGCACAAGCAATTGCCAAAGAGGCTGACATTTGGCGAGAGGGTGACAGTGTTATTACTGGAGAAGAGATAAATCAAATGTCTGATGATGAGTTAGTGGAGAAACTCGTTTTTGCTAGTGTTTTTGCTAGGGTTACGCCAGATCATAAGTTTCGTATTATTCAGGCTTATCGTAAGCGAGGTGAAATCGTGGCCATGACAGGAGATGGTGTTAATGACGCACCGTCGCTTGTTGCTGCAGATCTTGGTGTTGCTATGGGTAAGATTGGAACTGAGGTGGCAAAAGAAGCATCGGACATAGTGCTCTTAGATGATAATTTTGCAAGTATAGTTTCGGCCGCCGAAGAAGGCAGAGGAATTTATAAGACAATTAAAAAGGTTATTCTTTATCTTTTTTCAACGAGCGTGGGCGAAGTGTTAGTGATTGCTGGCGCGCTTGTTTTAGGATATCCATTACCCATTCTTGCAGCTCAAATTATTTGGCTTAATTTTGTTACAGACGGTTTTCTAGATGTCTCTCTAGCTATGGAGCCGAAAGAGCAAGGACTCATGCAGGGTAAATTTGAACGGCCTAAAAAATGGATTGTGGATGGACTTATGGCGCAAAGAATATGCTTTATGGCATTACCAATGGTCATAGGAACTCTTTACCTTTTTAAAGGATATTTGGAAACTGATCTTGCTAAAGCTTTAACAATTTCGCTCACGACGCTTGCAGCGTTTCAGTGGTTTAATGCCTGGAATTGCAGATCCGAAAGCAAATCTATATTCCAAATGAATCCATTTTCTAATATGTATTTGGTTGGCGCAACCATAATAGTTATATGTTTGCAGCTTGCCGCTGTCTATACACCGTTTTTGCAGAAAGTTCTACGTACTGTGCCACTTTCTTTTAACGAATGGTTGATTGTTGTGCCAGTTGCGGCATCCATCGTTCTTGTTGAGGAAATAAGAAAGTTTTTTTATCGTAAGAGAATATCAGTGTTAGTATGACGCGTCGTGCGCTGTGCGTTATTTGTTTTGATAATAGATTTTAATTTGGTACAATATTTATGACAATATGTTATTATCAAAAGTAAAAATGTCCAACGGTGAAAAAATAAATATAGCAGGGAAACAAATGACACAGGCGGTTCCAGTCACTAAGCAGGATGACACTATCGCGGAGGTTGAACAATTATTATTAAAACACACAAATGAGCTTGAAACCGTAAACTATATTTACGTAACTGATGAGGGAAGTCGGTTGGTTGGCGTTCTTTCGATAAAAGAAATATTTCGTGCTTCTAAAAATTTAGTTGTTCGTGACTTGATGAAAACTAATCTCGTAACGGTACGCTTCGGCACGCATCAGGAGAAAGTTGCGAATCTCGCACTAAAGCATAATTTAAAGGCTGTTCCAGTGTTGGACAAAGACGATCGTTTTTTAGGTGTTGTGCCGTCCGACGCAATATTAAAGATCTTTCACAAGGAGCACGAAGAAGACATAATGCGTTCTGCTGGTGTTGTGATTTCAAAAAATCAAGAGCAAGATATTATTTCCACTTCAGCGTTTTTGTATTTTGAGAAACGTATTCCATGGTTGGTATTTGGATTAGTTGGTGGTGTGGGTGCGGCATTTATGGTTGGAGTATTCGACGAGGCACTTAAAAAAATATTGACCCTCGCTGCATTTATACCAGCAATTGTATACATGGCTGACGCTGTTGGCGTTCAAACACAAACAATATTTATTCGAAGCATAGCGATTGATCATGAAATGGGGGTTAAAAAATATGTCATTAGAGAAATGATAGTTGGCACGGTTATTGCTTTATTATTGGGTTTTCTAATAGGTGTGGTTTCTTTTATTTGGTGGAAGCCAGCTATTTTGGGTCTAATTCTTGGAATCTCTTTTTTCTTAACGATCATGAGCGCAATTATGGTGGCATTGTTTTTGCCGTGGTTTTTCTTGCGTGCGACAAATATTGATCCAGCCATAGCTTCTGGTCCGTTTGCGACAATAATTCGAGACATGTTAAGTTTAATTATTTATTTTGGTGTTGCTTCGTTGATGATCAAAATTTTTGGAGTATAAATTTATATTTCTATTTATGAACACTAGGTCAAAATATTTTACACGAATTTTCTTTGTCTGTTTCTTTATTATTTTTCTTCTTTCCTCAAGCGTTATTGGTTTTGTTACTGATTGGTGGTGGTTTTCTGAGGTTGGTTATGCGCAAATTTTTGCCAAATCTTTAATTGCTCAAGTAGTATTGTTTTTTGCAGTTGGAATTTTTGTCATGATTTTTTTGTTTGTCAACTTTTTTTTGGCGATTCGCTCAAAAATCTCTTGGACCGCGACTTTATCCGAGGTGTTAATCGGTCGACCGATTAATCTTAATAATCACATCATTAAAAAAATGACTGTCACGTTCAGCGCAGTAATCACTATTTTTTTTGGACTCGCAGCCGCTGGTAATTGGCAAGAGATATTGAAATATATTTCCCAAACAGCTTTTAACATATTGGATCCAGTTTTTGCCAAGGATGTAGG
>Ga0213870_1000443_pt1 | contig 19714 bp, 23 predicted proteins | sample WICALVC2017_Meta_FD_160119 | JGI IMG/M metagenome (GOLD analysis project Ga0213870, IMG submission 160119) | Freshwater microbial communities from subterranean cave lake in Wind Cave National Park, South Dakota, United States - WICALVC2017 | ecosystem: Environmental > Aquatic > Deep subsurface >... | reverse complement strand
GCCATAGCCGGTGCAGGCGGTGGTGGTGGATTTATGGCCTTTAGGCTCTTAAGAAAACCAAAGGTCATGACCGAAGAGGAAGCCGAAGAAGAAGAAGAGATTTAGCATCACTTTTTTTGTTTTTATATTAAGATCTCAGCCAAAGTCAATATGTTTTTACTAATAATCCTTTAATAACTCATCAAGGTGGATTGGATCCCAAAAAGGATGTATTAGAAAATGAGCGTATTTGGTGAATCAAAAGATATAGGCCCACAAGGCACAATGGAAGATACCCTCCTTACACAGCAAAAGGAGGTAGTAATAGCTACAGGTATTCCAGGCTTTGATGAGGCACTAGGACAGGGCCTTCCTGCTGGCAACTTGTATCTAGTATCTGGCCAGATTGGAAGCAGCTCAAACCAGTTTGTGCAGCAAATTTTGTACAACACACTTATCTCAAAAGGAAAGGTAGCATACTATACTGTTGAAAACTCGAGTACCGATATCATTCAAGACATGCAGCTTACGGGCATGAATATCCAGCAGTATGTTGATGAGGGGTCTTGGGTCTTTGGCAGAGTAATCCCTCCCTCTATGAAAAAAATCATAGAGGCATTGCCTGAAATTCCAATGGAGCAGAGAATCGAGCTTGATGTTTCCTTTACATCCTTGATGAACCATTACTATGACATGATAAAAGAGGGCCGAAACACTGTGTTGCATTTGCCATTATTGGTTCGAAGCTTTCCATTAAACGAGGTACAAAACTTGCTATTCTATATAACCGGTGTAGTTCGAAGATACGGCGGAATTCACTTTGTCTTGCTAACAGAAGGCGCCCATGATCAAAATACGATGGTTACAATAAAAGATACTGTAGACTCTGTCTTTGATGTTTCAACAGCAGTACGGGGATCGGAGATTGAAAACATTATCACAATATCAAAGATTCGTTCCATGATCCCAAAGGCAAGAGTAGTAAGGCTTGCACAAAGGGAATCTGGGCTAGCTACAGAAACAATTAGAAGAGTCCAGTAAATTTAGTTCAGACACTTTTACTGTCATTATTTGCCTGACGTGGACAATTTGATTTTACAGGCTAATGCAGCCTTTTGTAACTTTTTGTCATCTGTGACAAGCTCAAGGTTATGTTTTTTTGCAAGAGCAAGATATGCCGAGTCATAAAATGATTGTCCTATCTCAGATGATAGTTCTTTTACATCTTCTTCTGCGTCTTTTATGTCAAGAACCTTCATGTTGGACATAACTTTTAGGCAAGCATCTAAAAATGTGCATGCTTCGGTTTTTGTAATCTTGTTTTGCAAGTATGAGAGCTTCCATATGCTGTTGCCAATCTCATATGTTGTAAGGTCAAGGACTGCCTGTCCTGACAAAACAGAAAGTGATTTTGCGCCTTTGTTTAACAACAGGTTTAACAGTGCGCTAGTATCATAGAGTCTTTTTATCTCTCTATCCTCTTTACCTTTCATCTCTTGAGGACCTTACTACTTTTGCCACGTCTTCTTTTCTTATTTTGGAACCAATATTGCTGCTAATCTCATCGAGTTTGGAAGACAGCATTTGATCTTCTATGGTTCTAATTTTTTCTTCAAGTACCTCCCTTACAAGCTTTCCAATCTTCACGCCGTACTTGTCTGCCTTTTTCTTTAACTCTTCTGGAATCTTGGCTGAAACTACTGTACTCATAGTATTACTTTACTGGTATTACCTTAAAAGTATTACCAAAGAGGGCCTCATCTTAGGTTGACAATAACATACAAGCGGCCATTATAATAGGTGTGTTTCCAGTGGAACCGGTTTGTTGACTGGACAAAAAAAGAGCTTGCAGTTTTTTGGCTTCTTTATGCCCCTTCTTTAAGTTGGTAGGTGGTCAAAGACTTGCCTCTACTTTGTACAATATGCCAAGTACATATGTCTTAAATATATGATATATGTCATAAATAAAGGACGTATAAAGCATGTCCATGACACAAATTTCAGAGAGCAAGAAAGGCGCAAGCTCCTTTCTAGCAAAATATTCTCTATATTCGTCTTTTACTAAAGATACAGGATCATCAAGATTTATCAGCCTGTCATCTATATAGAAAAATTTTTTCATCTGTCAGATCCTCGATGTTTTATTATACGGAATGCGGTCAATCCATATTATTTTGTACTTGGATCTTGCAATGGCGATTTCAATACGTTTTGGATATTTACTGAAATAACGAACCTCCCTGATAACTGATTCCCAGAATCTTACAAATGGTTTCCATGTACTAATTATCATGTCTGCAGGTCCAATAGGTCTGCCCGGTTTATAGTTGACCATATAATATGATTGGGGACCACTGATGTAAGCTGGAACTGTATTGAATATAATCGAAGTATCCCCAGTAGTGTCTGCATACATCTTACAAAGATCAAGATATCTAAGAAGCCAATCATGTGCCATTTTTTTTTTGTGCAGATATCAGAGAATTTTCCATTCTTATCAGTCCAGCTTTTTTCAGCTTCTCTGTAGCAAGATAGACTGCTTTTCTGTTAAGGTTCATCTCCCTTGATAGTTCACCTGCTTTTTTAGGAGAGCCTATTGAAACTGACAAAAAGACATTATACGGTACGCGATTTCCAAGAGCATCGATCTGTTTTTTTGTTGCATGAAGAGGCAGCTCTGCCAGCCAAAGATTTTGAAGGTTTTCAACAAATCTTCCTTCCTTGTCAAGAATTCCTTCCTGCCGCAGTTTCCTCTTGACACGATAGAACTGTTTGCTATATTTTGGGTATCCTAACCTCGATCCCAAATCTGGATGTGACCTATGAGCTAGGATGTGTCTCAGCTTGTATAACTGCCTGATTGCCTTGCCGTACCTTATCTGTTCAAAAAGCATATGTATATTATATATACTGAATGTATATATATATTCGGTACATATTTTACACAAACTTATCTTTTAGTTACATGCTGCCAAAGGCAAGAGTAGTAAGGCTTGCACAAAGAGAATCAGGACTAGCTACAGAAACTATCAGAAGAGTTCAATAGCTGTAGTGTTACATTTTGTGTCGATTTTACTGACTCATCACTTCCAGTCTTTTCAACATAATTAGATAAGAGATTAAAAATTCAATCATTTTATTTCACCAATTACTCTTGAAATTGCTAAAATGAAATGTCGATTTTATAAGATATTTTGTGAGGTCAAGTTAAGTGTGATCAGGAAAATTTTCGTTTCTCGTCATCCTTCTCTTACAATAAGTTTGCATATTCGGTTTAATTGTTAAAGATGTGGCACAATCTTCTTTGATATCGCCTGTGATGCTTTGACAAAGTCAATTCTCAGATTTTTAGGAATGTATGGATTGGTTGATGCATGTAGACTCTTCATCTTTTTTGAATCTGCAAGCTTCTTAGGAAATTCTTTTTTGAAGTCGTCATAACCTATCTTTGCTGATTTAAGAACATCTTTCAAAATTGGAATAACCTTAGCGATATTAGTATTTGATTTCAGGCTGTAATACAGATCGTAGATGTCCTTTCCTTCTTCTCTCTCGTAAAACGCCTTTAACTTCTTTGCAGCAAGAGTATCAAACGAGTAAACTGGTATGCTATCTAGTTTCAATGGAAGTATTGAGCTGCGGGCAGTAGCGATTTCATCAGTACCTGTTCTGCTTTCTCCAATATTGAACTCAAGCTGAATGTTATCATTCATCCCTATCTCGTTTTTGAATTTACAGAAAAACAGAATTACATTCTTCCTTCTAGCCTCTTTTGGTATGGTGTAATCGCTGTTTAGAATAGGAATTACTCTGTCCTTGATAAACTGGATCTTTTCTTCTCTTCCTAGCTTCTTTTTGAAAAATATGTCCATGTCTAGATCTTCTGAAAACCTCTGGACTTTTCCAAGAAACACTTTGTTAAGTGATGTGCCTCCTTTAAAGATGACTTCTGCATGAATTGTGATTTCGCCAGAAAGAATAGCTGGGCATAGTTTGCTCCAGATATCGAAGACGCGGGCTTCCTTCAGTACGTACTGAACTCCTATGCCAGTTTTTGCAGCTACCTGCCGTGCTTCCCTCAGACTAACCATGATACCACCATGAAAGAAGTTTCTTCTTTCCAATATTATCTACTATCATCCATTCTTTGTTATACGATCCACTACCCTGGCTGAAGTCAAGCTTTGTTTTGTTTCCTATTCGACCTTTCAGATAATCGATAAAGTCGTGTGGGTATTCATAATCGGTCTCTTTAAGAAGAGATATTAGGTAACCTATTTTCTGACAAATGCTAGATGATCCGAATTTTTCCAGATATTTTTCCATCTCACTCCAGTCAATCTGGCCTGCCATATGAAGCGATTTTAAAACTTCTGCATAACCTCCTGCATAGTTGGGACGATAGAAACAGTCAAAAAATGTCTTCACTTTAGTTGAGACAGTATACCTATCTATCTTTTTGAATCCTGTAAAGCGTTTGCTAAACTTTATGGCTTTAATTTCATAATGCTTCAGAAGAGGAACTGTTTCAGATTTGTGCCTAGTTGCTACATAGACTGTGAACGGCTCGTATTCACTTAATCCGTGAATTTTTAGGGCGCTTTGAAAGGCAAGATAACCTTTGAACATCTTCAATGCAACTTCAAAAGGATCTTCTAGGTACACCTTTCCGCCCACAACAGTTGCCGCTGGCAGGCGGAGGTACACCCCCTTACCTACACTGGTTATCCAGCCTTTCTTTTCCAGCCTGTACAGCAGGACGTAGAGATAACTTTGTTTGAGACCTATCTTCTTGATGTCAAGCTCAGAAACCTTGAAGGCGTTCTTTTCTATGCTTTCTAAATGGAGATAGATCTTCTGTTCTTCATGGCTTAGGGGCTGTGTGGAGAGTTTTAGGCGCATAATCTAACTATGGTAGTTAGATTTTAAATCCTTTTCTCACCAAACGGAGCTTTTGGCATAATTTCTAACAGTCATCGTTAGATATCGGTACCTTTTCTCACCTAAGGCATAATAAAACAATATCCCCATAAAACCAATAAAATCTGATTTAGCTATCATGCAAGGGAGTATGCCAAGTACAGGTACAATTGCTACAAGCATGGTGTTGCACAAAGCGACAGCCCACTCCATAGTAATCCATGCCCTTGAGAATCTTTATTGAACTGGCAAATGCGGAATTTTGCAATTCTGAATCAGACCAGCTCTCATCTATATGAAAACCAAGATCAATGTCTCTTGATCCGATATAATCACGTCCTTGTTGGTTGCTAAAGTTTTGATTAGTAGTTATAAAAACCGCCCATCCGCCAAGTAAACAAACAGGTTCTTCTACACTTGAAATTACAGTTAAAAGAGTTGATTTTGAAATTTCTATCTCATTTTCTGGATACAAAGCGTTCCTCCTCTTTCTTCACTAACATCTCCGCTGCCTCCGTGCACGGACCACCCTCCTCGAGGAGGTCAACTACCAGCTGCGGTATGGATACAATGTTTAGACCATTTTTATTTGAAGCGTTGTAGAAGACATGAGTGTCTTCGATCAGCACTCTGGTGTTTCCCTTTCCTGCAAGTCCATCTTCTATCAGAACCCTATACCACTTTTCTCTGTCCTTTGGATTTATGTAAAAGTCTATCCTGGACGGAAACAGATAGTGTTGCACGAAATTTTCTGCCTGGTATGTGGTAAGTGCGTATTGCAGATCAGTTTTTCTTAGTAGCTCAAGTGGTTTTTTTACCATGTATTCTCTAAATTCCGGTCTTTTTCGAAGATCGTGCCAAAAAAGTATGATCTTTCTGTAATTCTTTACTTTTGTACCCTTTACTAGTCCAATTTTTTCCAGTTTTTTGAGAAACTCAATAACCCATGAAATATTTGCGCCTGAATTCTTTACGATTCTGTATTTGGTAAGCTCCTGCGGATGGTTTAAAATAACTCTGAGTATCTTTTCTCTGACGTATCCCCTCTTTTCAGATTGTGATATATTGGGATGCTTTTTATCCATATGAATTTACCAATATATTGGTAATATCTTAAGCATATAAACTTAGCCAATATATTGGTTATGTCGCTGCCATGTGAGTGATACTACCAAATGCAACTGCTACAAGCATTACCATTGCAAATGATGCTGTAGCAAGTATTGTTGTAAGAAGGGGAGTCTAGATTGAAAACATTATCACAATATCAAAGATTCGGGCCATGATACCAAAGGCAAGGGTAGTAAGGCTTGCACAAAGGGAATCTGGCCTTGCAACTGAAACAATTAGAAGAGTTCAGTAGAAAATCTAGTTTTACATCAATAATTTTAGTCACAGCCAGTTAGTGTACCACAAGTTTGAATGACAACTTCTGATACAGATCCAAGAGAACGTATTCCAGTAGCACCACCAGATAAGAGGTGGAAAAACAAATACATTTGTTTTTCGTCTGTTGCAGGAGGTATTGCAGAAAAGCTAAATGTTGCCTTTTGACCTGCCGTCATGGCTGTTTTTACTGGAACTGTAATTTGTTTGGAACCATCATCAATTGTTTTTATGACCGCATCTGGACAAGTTGTACCTGAGCCACGGTTGCCAAGATTTCCGTCTCCGCTACATCTAAACAAGTTTTTATCTATTCCTAAAAATCCTGCTGGAATAACAGTTATTAGATTTGAATCAGCATCAATTGTGCCAGCTGAAGCGGATTGCACGAGTGTAACATTAAATCTCTGAGGAACTCCAGTTGGTACGCCTGTAATATTATATAGTCGCTCATTACCTAGCGTGGTTTTACTGCCACTAGCAGTAGGGCAAACTTCCCCAGTTTGCGATGGATCTGCCTTACAGTGAAATATGTTAGGTATCGGCATATTACCACCGTCAGATCCCTTTGTAAATGTCACCTTGTCTACGATACCGAATTGACCAAAACTCGTAAGGGCATTTGTAGCAATCACAATTATAGGAAAATCTGCTGATGCAGGAACACCATCATGAACAACTGCGGTTCTAAATGAAAAGGTACTAAACTCTGGAATTGTTATAGGAGAAGAGAGATCACGCCAAGTAATGGTATTGCGGCTACTACCTCCTGCAACAGTCCAACCCGAAGTTGGTATGGAGTCTGCTGTTGTAACACTATCTATTATTTGTCTATCATCAGTTGATATAAACATAAGAGCAAGATTTACACTAAATACAGACAGTGTTGTATTAGTAGGATTTGTAACAGTAAGTACAAAATATCCTGTGTCGCCGCCTCCAGCTACAGATCCATATGGATTTGGGAAAGCAATGAAAAATTGTGGTCTTGCAAAAGGTTGACTTGGACCAATAGTTGAAGGATTTGACTCTTCGTTTATTGTTACCCTTGTTGAATTGGTTGCACTTTTGACATCAAAAGTGGTCGTATCAGAACATAACTTTGCTTCTGCTCTTGCAGTAAAGTTAATTTTGCTTCCTATTCCTCCAAATATTTTATATGTCCATGGAAAAGTAACACTTTCAGTTGGGTTTAATTGTTTTATACTTCTTGGCTCAAGCTGTGTAACGTCTAGTACAGTGATACTTGATGGCGTTACAGTAGGAGCAAAGTTAGGTGCCTCAACGTCTGGTTGAACATCATATAGGATATGATCGCCTCGGTTGGATGCAGTCATTAAAATAGTTACGTTTGCATTGTTAGTTATCAAAGGTGGAATTGAGATTAGTTGTATTGCCAATCTGTTATCAGGCTCATCAGGATCTGCAACTGGAAGCGATATTATTTCTGAATTTCCTAGCGAGGAAACCACTTTAAGGTCATAAGTATTAGGAGTTGACACCATCGTTAACGTTTGGGTTTGAAGAATGTTTTTTTTCTGCCCTCCAGGCACAAAAGCATCATTAAAATTAATATCAAATTGCTTAACGGCTTTTGTAGACATGGTCTTATTTATCACAAACAGATCTGCGATCTCAACAGGAACAGTTCCAGTATTTTCTACAAATACCTTGAGTCTATTACCATTATCACTATCAGTACATGCTGAAATGACAAATTTTTCCTGAATTTTTTGTAATTCATTTTGGGATGCACCTAATTGTATGTTTAGAAACTTTGAGTTTGTTTCCATCATCAGTATGAACGCTGTAAACGCGCCTGCCATGATGACTATAAAGAAAAATGCTCCTATTACAGTAGAGATCGCTTTTCGTTTTTTATAAAAATTAAACACTATCATTAGTTTCTCACCTTGCATTTCCTGCTGTTATTATAAATTTTTGAAGGTCAAAACCTACTGCATCAATTCCAACTCTTATTGCATCATTGATATTAATATCAGAACCTATCTCGCTACTCAATTTAACTACTACGCGTACTGTTCCCCCCTCTATGATTTCATTAGTATTTTGAGGAGTATCATTTGTATCTGGAATTATACTAAATTTGCCTGCAGCTGTAGGTTCTGTTGCTGCTGCAGAATCATCCCAAGTGTGGGATACCTCGTTTACTATTATTCCATTTAGAAATGTTTTGTTTGGAGTGTTGTTTATTATTTTTAACACTATAAGTTCTTCAGAACCCACTTCTACTTGTAGCTTGCAGGTTGGGGGACAATCACCATCACTATTATTGGAAAGTCCACTTATTCCCATTAGGTTGCTTCCATCACGTGCATCATAACCAACTAACTTTATGCCCCCTTGAAAGCTAACTGGCTGTGAAATATCTTTGGTAGCACTTTCAGTTACGCCACTTCCAGAAAATATTCCATATATAATAACACCTGCAACCACGGTTATCCCAACTAGTAGCATTGTAACGATTATGTCTGATATAGCTCTTTTTTTTGATTGAAGTTTTTGATGAATTTTTAAAATTTTGTACGTTTGCCTGTTTTTAGCATTCAGGATTTTAGTTGTTTCATCAGGAATTGATCCTTTAATTAATACATTCAAGTATTAAACAGCCCTGCGACGAATTCAATTGATTTATCTCGTATTGTGGAAACTGTAATTCTGTATACATGGTTTGGGGGGCACTGATCCCAAGTAGGGGTGCAACCAGTTGGCAGGGTAACACCACTACCCAAGAGTGCTATTTTTTTAACTTCCTTTTGGAAAATGTCCTGAGCAATAGTTCCATTGCTAACAATTAATTCTTGGGTATCTATATTTACAATTGATATTTTATCAATGGTTATTTCTATGGGGCCAGTATTTCGTATCCATATTTCTATTTGTTTACTGTTTGGATCAAATCGAACATGTTCAACTATGAAGACTTCTTGTGAAGCCTTGTTTTCTGTTTCATCAAAAATCTTTACAAAAGAAGTAAAGTTTTCCACTCCCTGTACTCCTTGGAGGAGTAAAATAGAACCAAATGCGGCAACTATGCCTAAAGCAAACAATGACCCAATAACTTGACTTACTCCTCTTCTTGACTTGATGTAATACATTATGATCATCTAGCTTGTTATTTTCTTTGGAGAATCAGCTGAGACTGAAATTTTTTCAGATAATATTTTTTCCACCTCAGTAACTATATTATCTACATTTTTTCCAGTGACTATTTTCATACTGTATGTAGCTACCATTGCTTTTGCACGTTCAGATACAGTTGGAATTCCAACAAATATAGTCAAGGTGGGGTTGATATCAAGCACGTTTACCAGCGTTGAATTTATTTCAGAATCATCTACTACTTCGCTTGCACTTTTTATAAACATAGCAACTGTCTGGTTCTTCTCATTATGTGCAAAGATGTCTGTATGGTGAGAAACTCCGCTCTTTCCTTTTACATTTGATAATTCCTCAACGATAAATCCTGCAGTAGTTAATAGTTTTTTTAATGGTGAAAGCAAGGTAAGTATGTCAATATTTACCCCAGCATCTTTTTTTAGCTTGTATCTAGGTATGATAATAGATTCTACTTCAGTCAAGTCAAAGTCATGATCAAATCTTCGACAGTGTAGTTTGATGATTGGATTGTCAAATTTTTTATTACATGAATAACACTTGTTCCATTGTCCTGGCAGCCTTATCTCCTTTTTTAGGTCCTTGATTTGTCGTTTACAGTTTGGGCACGTTCTAAGGTCTGATACTGAAACTACGCCGTAGTCGTCTTTTTCTGCAATATACCCACAAACTTTGTGCTCAATTAGGTGCAGCCTCTTAATGTCCATTGAAGAGCAGTCTGGGCAATACATCCTAAGACTAATTGAGAAGTCTTCTGGATGGTGTGGACAGACTATTAATCTCTCATAAATTTCCCTTTCAAAAATTCCAGCAGTGCTTGAAGAAAGTTTTTCTAGATAGTCGACATTTTCCTCACTTTCGCCAATCTTTGTTAAAATTGGATATGTGACATGGTTTTTTTCAAAGTCTACAGCAGGATTTATTGTATCAATATTGCTTAACATCAAATTTTCAATTAGCGCTTTAAGTTTTTCATCGTTATTGAAATTCTGAGTACTGATGTCTATTTTCTTTGTACTGGCAGTTTGGGTTTTGTCTGCTGATGGTTCTACTTTTTTTATTTCCTGTGACTGATTTTCAGCCAATTGGCTCTGTTCTTCACTTTGTTGCTTGACATTCTTTTTTGGCATGCCAAAACCAAATTTTTTAGAAGGTTTTTTAGAGTCACTAGCTTCATCTTGGGTTATTTGTCCAGCTTTGGCTTGCTCATTATCCTTTTTTTCGTCGTCTTTCTTTTTTTGTGCAAAGAATTTCATTATATTGCCCCCATAAATGAAAATGCCACTACCGTTAGGATTACCATTATTATAACATGCTTTATGCCGCCAACAAAAGAGCCCTCGCCAATTTTTCCTGCCGCTATTCCTCCAAAAATTGCTTCAACAAGGGACATGTTGAACATTATCATGCTCAATTCAGAAACTCTGACTCCAAGTATTGCGCCAAACATGCCTAACTGAATATCTTTTTCCTCAGCTGTTTTTCTTAACTGATCTTGCACCGTCTCAATTTCTGTAAAGAAGTTTGCTACAAGTATAATTGAGACGGCAAGAAATACGACAAAGGAAATGTATATTGTATAAATGTACGGCGCAAGCTGCGATTTTCTTTCCTTCTCAATGTTTCGCATCTCTGTTACATGGTGTTGGATTAACCCAAGCGTTTCTGTAACATTTCCGCCAATATCCATAGATATCTGCAGTAAAACGGATATGCGCCTTGCAAGCTTTGTTCCAACTTTTTTTGTAAATACATCAAATGCCTCATGGTACGGCATGCCCCAGCTAATGTTTGCCCTCAAGTTCCTTAATTCTGGAGTAAGTGAACCCATGTTGCGATTAGCCGTCTCTTCTACTGCCCGAAGTAAACTTAGGCCGCTTTCAACTGAGCTTACCAGCGATAAAAGAAATATCGGCAGGTTAGAATCAATACTGTCCTTTCTTCTATTTTCGCCTACAGACTTCATAAGCATGGGCATGACCATGACTAGTACTCCTGCTATCATGCTCATTGTTCCTATCATTTCCATGCCTGTGGCTGCAGAAATTTGTGGCCCAACAATCAAAAGGGCAACTCCAACACCTACCATCATCAGAGTCTGCTTGCCGGTTTTAGTGGATAGGAATGCTGAAAGGTTGAACTTTTTTCCATCTTTTTTATCTGTTTTAATTAGGCTAGAAAACATCGACATTTACCAAGTCACCTCTTTGGCACCATCGAGTCCATCATCACAAGCATCATTATGCCAAATATTGGTACGCCTCCATAGGTCAAAAGCTTCATCAAAGTTACCAAATCAAATCCTCCCAAGCTTGGGGTCATAATTGCCATTATTGATAGCATGATAACTGCAAGTAGTGGGAAAACGATCATGAGTATGGTGTACATCTCAGCTACGATTCCAAGAGATGATGTCATTTTCTTTAGCAACAGTTTCTTTTCTTCAAGCTGTACTTTGGCTGTTGAAGTAAAGTATTCTTGGAGCTTGCCGCCAGACTCGGTTGTAGATATTAGTCCCTCTAGCATCTCGTTATACCCACCAGGTGGCGTCCTTTCAATTAGGTCTTTAAGTGCTGTAATGATATCCATCCCGAGCACCTCTAAATTACGAGCCACAAGCTTTGCATCCTTTACTATTTCTTCTTTTGACTCTTCTTTTGCTATGGCTTTGAATACTCCTTCTAGTCCCAAACCGCTTGCAGCAAGTGTAGCCATATATCCAATGTAGTATGGCAATTCCCCAGATATTTTTGATGACCTTGATTTGATATTGAATTTTGGGTACGTCATCATAAAACCAAAAATTACTTGCGATAATACTGCGCCCAAAATTATTGGAAACATAATTGCAAGCTCTGGCGGATCCATCTTTACAAGAAGAGATAAAGTGACGCCAAAAGCCAAGCCAATGATTCCGCCAACAAGGCTCACCAAGACTAGGCCGCAAACATATGCCTCGTAATAAACTAACATTCCGCCCTGCTTTAGCTTTGGCTCTAGTGCAATAAGCCTTGGAAACAAAAATGCAACGCGGTGCGCAAGTAATCTGTATGCTATAGCATAAAACGAAGAAATCTCAGCCTTGTCTTTCTTTTTTTGTTCTTCCCTAGCCTTTACTAGTCATGGTGTTTTTTCTAGAGTCTTTATTTCTTGTTCTAGATCTTTTTTATCAAGACGTTCTACCTCATCTTTCTTTTTTAGCTTGATAAAACTCATAACCTTACACTAACATCCTCTTTCTTTCATAGAATCTATCAGGGTCTGCGTAATAGTCCATAATTGTTGCATAAACATCTTTGTGGCCTCTTATGCCGTTTTTAAGCATCCACTCTAGCGTGGTTTTTCTTTTATTCAGTTCATATGCTATCTGATCTGGGCTTTGGCCATATCTGTCTGCAATTTTATCAAAAAGAATGCTTCGTCCAGAAAATGTATGCTTGTCAGTTGTAGGATTCCAGTTAAAGACATCGTTTAGAAGAATTTCCCCTGTTTTTTCATCAAGGCCTGCAATTTCGGAGATCTGGATTATTCTTCTTACTGATCTGGCTCCCATTTGCAGCTTTAACTGTAAGATTATGGCATGAAGTGTATATCCTATGAGTACTTTTGGAATATCCATTGGTGCAGATGTAAGCCTGTTTAGTGTGGCAGCTACAGAGTCTGCGTGAATGGATGAAAATCCGCCGTGTCCTGTTGCCATTGCCTGAAAGAGCGTGTATGCTTCTCGTCCTCTAGTCTCTCCTACTATAATTATGTCTGGTCTTTGTCTTAGTGCGGCCCTAAGTAAGTCGAATTGAGTAATTTCAGCCATGGTATTGCCTGAAAAACTTTGTCGTGATACTGCTGGAATCCAGTTCTCATGCGAAAGATTTAGCTCTTGGGTATCTTCGATGCTTACTATTTTTTGTTGTGGTGGGATAAAAGTCGAAATGGCATTAAGCGTAGTTGTTTTTCCACTTGCTGTGCCTCCAGCAACTAGTGCAGTTGATCTATGTTCCACAAGATACCACAGATATGCAGCAATGTCAGCTGACATTGTATTATATTTAATTAAATCCACAATTGTGACAGGATCTTCTCTGAACCGTCTTATAGTAAAAGTACTTCCCTTCTTTGTAATCTCCTCTCCAAGAGTCAAGTTGATTCTGTCTCCGCCTGGCAATGATGCATCAACAATAGGCTGTGCTACTGAGATGTGCTGACCACTGACATAGGCTAGTTTTCGTGCATAATTTTCAAGCTCAGGAGCTGAAGGAAAGATAATGTTTGTTGGCATTGACTCGTATTCTCTGTGCCAGATGTATAGTGGTACATTAGTGCCATCACAGCTAATCTCTTCAATCATTGGGTCGTGCATCAATGGTTCTATTTTTCCCAAGTAAACAAAATCGCGAATTGCATAATAGATGATTTTTCTAATCGAGCCTTTTGAAATATCTAACTTGTATTTTCTAATTATTTGGAGTATCTTGTGTTTTAGTCTTTTTTCTGCCAATTTCTTTGATGAGATGTCATTTAGATCAATTGTTAGTTCCATCATAAGTATTTGACGAATTGTCTCAAAGTTTTTTTTATCACGAGCTGTAAATGAAGGTTCGATTATAGTGAACCTTTTTCCGCCACTTGCTGTGGGATCCGTTATTACTCCTGCATAAACTGGATAGTCGTCCTGATAATCTAAATGTGCTATTGTAATAAAGGAGCTAAGAGATTTTTCTAATTCAGAAATTTCTAGATCTCTGGATTCTTTTTCTGATTGAGAAACTTCTAGTTTTTTTTCAGAATCATTATTGGCAGATTTTTTAAGAATTGACTTTTTATCGATTTTTTCGCTTGCTTTACTGCCAATCTTTAGATTTACTGTTGGTTTTTTGATACTGAATTTCATTTACGCTCACTTTCTGTAATGGCTGCATTTGATTTAAAAAGGCTTGATATGTCAATTTTTATCTTCATTAGAGTCATTTTGCGATCACCACAGATATAAAGATAACTATCTATCTATATAATTTTTACCCCAAATCATAAAAACAGACAGAAATTGATAAATCACGTTTTTTCAGCAGATTTCATTTTATCATTAAGTGAGTCAAGTTCAAGTTTAGCTTGCCTGATACGTGATAAAAGAGCTTCATAGTCTGATTGTAGTTCTGAAATTTCTGCCTTCTTTTCTACTAGCTCCCACTTTACGGGCATGAGCTCTGCTATGACACTTTCATATTCTTCCTTTGCTGTCTTGATCTGATCTGAGAGCAATTTTAGACTGTTGAGTAATTTCTGCTCCTCGTCTTTTTGTTCCTCATCTCTTTTCTTTGTGGCCTTTTCAAGTAAATTTTTTAATCTGTCAATTCTGTCTTCATCTGATTCATCATAAGAAATAGTCTTATTATCTACAGAATTTTTTGTCCTGTTAAATAACTTCATCTGTTTTACACTGCTTTTGATATAAAGTGCTTTCATAGATAAACAATTCTAAAGAAACATTTACAGCAATAATGTCAGTGTTGATTATATTATAATCATGTAACTACCCTTAAGAGAACATTTGTTGTAAAATATGGTTTAGCATGAATTTATTAAATAACATAATTTAATTGATTGCAGTGAAAACATGGACATCGTTTTGCCAATACAACAATCAATAACTGACGAGCAACTTAAAAAACTAAAAGAACATTTCAAAGAAATGCCAATTGACGTTGTTTTATCTGGTTTGAAATTTGCCAAAAACAGATGGTCAGCCAAAGATGCAGGCGTACTTAAAGTCGGCAGAAAAAGCATTGTAAAAAAAGAAATTCATCTAGTTACCGCAGAACAAGCTCAATGGAGGCTAAAAAACTGGAAAATGATGATTGCAAACTATAGGAGAAGAGGATACAGCTATCCAACAATATTTAGAATAAAAAAGTCATTGACCCAGATAAGCAAGAAAAAATCTAGATAGGAGTCTCTTTTTTCTGTGCAAGCTTTGCCTGGAATTCAAACGGAACTTCTGGAATGCTTTTCTTTGTTTGGCCTTCAACAATTGCTTGGGCTTCTTCTAGTATAGATAGTGTTTCAGTGCTTCCTTGTGTTGGGGCAAGTATTGGATCATGTGGAGTTAATGACGCACCTGATAATACGCCACTTAACATGCTTGATAAATCCTGCATAGATGCAGTTGCCTCTGGCATTATTCCGCCAAGTGAGGCTCCAAGTCCTCTTATCACAGACATGCATGGGCTCAGTGTAACTACTACATCGCCTAATTCAGAGACAGTGTTAAGTCTGATCTGGATCTGTTCCATGGAAAGTTTTGCGTTGTTTACCATGTTATTCATTTTCCTAATTTCTGCAAGCTCAATTGCATACGCTCTTGCATAAGTATGATTATTTGTTTTCTGTGCCTCTACAATTTTTTTAAATATAGCATCATGTTTTTGTTGTAATTTTTCTGTAATGGCACCAAGTTTTGTAACTTGTAATTGCAATTTTTTTTGCGCATCGTCAATTTTGTTTCTTAGTGGAGCTTCAGGCTTTACCTTATCCATTACTTTCTGTGATAATTTACCTGTATTGATTTTCTGATCCCACTTACTAATGAATGAACCCAAAGTTTCCCTAAATAGGGTAAAAAAATTGCTTTTAAAGAAATTTGTAACAACATGACGTGTAACCTTAGTGACACTACTCTATGGTTACAGAATTGTTAATCTAGAAGGATTCAGACTTGCAAAGTTCTATTTTAGGTTCCAATCTTGTGTAAATTTATAATAATTCTAAAAATTCCTTCCTTGTAAGACCCAATCAGCAATGATTTCCAACAACAATCCCTTTCCAAGTTCGTTTTTTCTTGGCACTGCTGTCCACACGCCACGACCATTTTCAACTATTATATGACTTCCAGCTTGTCGGGTTGGATAGAATCCCTTTTTCTTTAATGCTTTTAGAACTTCTTTCCAACCAATTACAGGAAGGCTCAAACTGAAACAGTCACAAGCTTGGATGATTTCTTTTTACTTTCTAAATATGACTTGCAAAGTTTGATGGCTTTTTTTGTGTCTTCAATTGCTTCTGCCTTGGTGCTACCTTGGCCTCTGGCTTGAGGAATTTCAAGACATTGTCCAGCGTAGAATTTTTCATCTTTTTTTATCAATATGTTATAATCTTTTTTTTCTGGCATGGTATGATTTTGAAGATTTACTATATAAAATTAGGTAACAAAAGATCGTTTAGAGTTTTAACGGATTTCTTCTTCAGATGCCTCTTTTTTCTTCATGTCCTTATTTGGGGAGGAATTCCATTTATGAGTCATTTAAGAAAGTGCCTATCCGAACGTGAACGTATAGATTTCAAATCCTGGCGAGTTTACAATAATTTCCAATATGTGACTTTGAGCATTGTCGCTGTTTGCAATATTGTAGAGCTTTGGCTCTGATGTGTACAGCCTTCCATCATGCTCAACATCTTTTCCAGCATAATTCTGTGGTATTGTATTTCCATCAAGAAGTATTGTCAAGTCGCCTTTGTTTGCAGTCACAATGTTGACTTCTTTTGCAAAATATGATAGTTTTATTCTTCCACTATCTGAAACTAATTTCATACTTCCTTCCAAGTTCTTCCATGTGCCATCCAAGTAGAAATAATGTTGTTGTATGGTATTTGGTATAGAATAAGTCACGTCATTTTCTGGTTTAAATCCTTCAGGGCTTCCTAGCTGGTTTCTTCCTGCAGCAAATTTGTATCCAAAGTATAGTTCCGGCGTTCTAAAGGTTGTATGCTGGAATTCTTCTAGATCCACTAGCGGTTCAGCTGATGCCACTTTAAGACCTAGCTGAGCTGTTCTTTCTTCTAGCAACTGTTGAATGATTTTTTCAGTTTCTTGGTATGCCCCTTCTCCAATGTGATCATATCGTATGTACCCCTCATGATCCGCTACATACTTTCGTGGCCAGTATCTATTCTCAAATGCCTTCCATGTTTGCCAATCATTATCTAGAACAACAGGATATTCTATCCCATACTTTTCAACTGCCATTTGAACATTCTTTACATCTTTTTCAAATTCAAATTCAGGAGAATGAATGCCAACTATTAGCAACCCATCGTCAGCATATTTTTCGTTCCATGCTGTGATGTATGGGAGGGTTCGTATGCAGTTAATACAGCTATAAGTCCATATGTCATATAGTATGACTTTTCCCTGAATTTCTTTTTCTAATTCCTCAGGTGTTGTATTGATATAGTCAGCTATGCCAACAAGCTTTGGTGCCTTTTTGAAGCCACTTTTGTCAATTGTCTGCGTTTGCAAGTTGTCATTTTGTATCTGTGGTAATTGAGATGTCTCAACTATTGAAAACACATAACTTAATGATCCAACAATTACAGAAATTATTACACCTAAAATAATTGCTGTCTTTATTTCGTTTTTCATATAATCATCCTAGCAATACTAACTCATTTAGTAATGGGAAATTTGCAATGTATGCAAGCTGGTTTGTAAAAACTAGCACGCCAAGAACTATGATAAATGAACCTAGAATTAGCGAATAATACTTTAGATGCTTATTCATTGCACGAATTATTCTACTAGCTCTTGAAAAAAACACGCCCATCAAAATAAATGGTATTCCTAGTCCCAAAGAGTAGGCAAGTAAGAGATTAAATGACATAGCAGGAGTAGTTGCAGCCAACGTTAGAATCGTGCCAAGTATTGGTCCTACACATGGTGTCCAGCCAGCAGCAAATGCTAATCCAAACAGAAACGATAATGGATAGCTTGATTTTGCTTTCTTGGGAAAGAATCTTTTTTCAACATTTAACGAAACAAACTTTGTTGAGAGTAAAAGAAATACGCCAAATCCTATTATGATTATTCCACCAATGTGATTTAGTGTAGTTACTAACTCTGTAGCAGAATCAGATAATATGCCGTTGATTAATACTCCTATGGCAGAAAAAACAACAGAAAACCCCAATACAAAAAATACTGTGTTTAAAATTATGTTTGTTCTGTTTATCGAAAGCGTTGTACTACCTTTTTGGCTGAGCTCAGTGATAGTTGTTCCTGAAATATATGCAAGAAATGCTGGGATCATAGGTAAAATACATGGAGCCACAAAGGAGCCTAACCCAGCTAGTGCAGCAATTGCTATAGTTATATCTGGCAATAACCTAAGGGCTCTGTTTTTTTATTAAAGCATTCTTCCAATTTGTTTCCAAAACCATTCATTTGATTTTTATCCAAGGTTCAAAACTATTAAAATCATGAATAAACGACTCATTATAGTTGGCATCGTATTAGGAGTAGCGATTAGTATCGCGTTTTATGTTGGCTCTCCAATGTTTCTTGGCTTTGACATGCAACGTTAATTTTAGATAATCTTGAATCTTTTTCCAGCCATTTCAAATACATCTAATGCCTTTTCTATCTGATCTTTTACAAACCAAGCAGTCACAGAAAGCCTGATCCTTGCCTTGTTTTGCCCTACTGTTGGGTATCTAATTGGTTGGGCAAAAATACCTTTTTCAAACAAATATTTCCCAAACTCTAATGCGGTCTTCTCTTTGCCAATAATTATTGGGATAATATGGGTTGTTGACCAAATATCATATCCTATGTTCTGTAACCCGATTCGTAAAAGCCTTGTATTTTTCTCAAGTTTTCTCCGTTTTTTTTCTCGATTTGAATCAAACTTTCTTATTGCGTCTTTTACAAGAAACGACGGTAATGCAGATGTATAGATAAATGGCTTTGACTTGTTGATGAGCAATTCTATAATGTTTTTCTGGGAAGCCACATAGCCTCCAAATGAGCCTAGTCCTTTGCTAAGGCTGCTAATGTACAAATCAATTTTCTTTGATACCTTGAAATGATTGGCAGTACCCCTGCCGTCTTGTCCTACTGTGAAATCCCCATGAGCATCATCTAGGATTAGTATCGAGTTGCTGTTTTCAGTAATTTCTGAAATCTGTTTTAGATTTGCAAGATCGCCGTCCATACTAAAAACTCCTTCAGTAATCACAAACTTTCGTTTATTGCCTTGCCTCATTTTTGATATCAAATCAGAAACGTCATTGTGCTTATACACCACAACCCTGGCTTTTGTTAATTTGCATGATTCTATTATACTGGCATGATTTAGCTCATCACTTAGAATTAGATCATTTTTTCCTATTATAGTTGAAATTGCCCCTAGATTTGCCATATATCCGGTTGGAAAAACTAACGAGTTTTGCTGATATTTGTGTCGGGCTAATTTTTTTTCAAGAATATCAAACGACACATCGTTTCCAGCCACCAGTCTGGAAC
>Ga0213870_1000442_pt1 | contig 19741 bp, 18 predicted proteins | sample WICALVC2017_Meta_FD_160119 | JGI IMG/M metagenome (GOLD analysis project Ga0213870, IMG submission 160119) | Freshwater microbial communities from subterranean cave lake in Wind Cave National Park, South Dakota, United States - WICALVC2017 | ecosystem: Environmental > Aquatic > Deep subsurface >... | reverse complement strand
ATCTTGTTGTTTAAATTTCTTTGGGGTTTTGATTCAAACTGGTATCTCAACAAAATTATTGGTTTCATTTAGCTCGTCTATAGCATTCTGTGTATCAATGCCCACATGAACAGATGTGAAATTTCTGTCTACCCTGAGATTTCCATGGAAAACATTCAAAATATTCCCAATTTCCAACCCAGCCTGCGAAGCTTCATTGACAACGAGGCTATCCGCACGCAATTGGATATTGTAACCTTTTGCGTCAATAAGGCCAACATTTTGAATCTCAACCGATATGTTCAGATAAAAGTAATTCTGGCCAAAACGTGTGAAAGTTGCTTTTGTTGCATTGACTCCTACTATTCTAAGGTCGGGTTTTGCAGGGGATTTGTACAATTCCTGCAGATTATTCGTGTTGTCAGTTGAAATTTCTTTTACAGCATTCGACGGTATGGTTAGCGTAGGATTCATTATGTCATCTTCGTTTGTATGTTGCAAGCCAATAGCATGGCCGATTTCATGCAAGGCCAGGTTAGTCATGTCTTTTGAATTCAACTGCCTCGATTCAGACTTTGTCAAAAGTTCAATAGTTGCATTCTGTATTATACCGAATTGACTTATGTTGATGAATTTAAGATCGGTATTCCCAAGGGTGTCAGTTGCCTTTTCTTTTAAATTTGGCACCCACCCGATTGTAATGTCTGCCTCGGGATTATCAACAACGGTAAATGATACAATCCCTGTAGAGTGCCATATATCTAAAGCACGTCTCACATCAGATACATATTCGGGATTTTTCTGTTGAAGTAAATCGTCATTTATGTAAACTGTTAAAGGGAAATGACTCCATCTTATCGCTGTTGTCGATGGTTGTTCAGGGATAGCCAGTTCAGCTGTGTTTGTCTTCGGGATTATTGGGGTGTTTAGTTCTATTGCCATCTGGACTACCCTATATCCGATTATAACCAGGATGACCAGAATAATAACGCCGAGTATAGAATTTATCAATTTCATAATGAAAGTTGGTCAGCGCTATAGAAATATTTTTATTAAAGGTTCACCATAGATATTTTCTACGATTTTTATGGTTATCAGGAAAGTAAAAGGGGTTGTGTCTAACATAACTAGGTCTGACTGGAAGAATCAAAGCAGAGGATTGACTATAGGCAGGGAGATAGAGGAATTCAAGAGGGTGTTCAAGGATAATTTTGTCACCCTGATCGTTTCTGCATTCGGTGTTGTGGCGGCGTTGAGCTGGAACGAGGCGATAAAGGAAGCCATATTTGTATTCTTCCCTGCAAAGGGTGATCTGATAGTCAAAAGCTATACAGCTGTAGCGATTACTATAATTTCGATATTCGTCGCTTATCTTTTGTCGAAACTGAAAACACAAAAGTAGTTGCAATTAATTTAAAGACAAACACAAACTATTTCTTAGGGGTCCAAGGGCCCATAACAACTAAAGTTGTGGGTAAAGCTCAGCATGGTAGAGCAGCTAAATTATTGCTGAAGCTCTTAACTAGACGGTCGTGGGTTCAAATCCCACTGGGCCCACTTATTTAGATAATCCGTAGAATATCTTTTTCCCCATCAAAATTAAAATTATAACATATGAAAATCCCCAGAAGTATCCTGCCTGTTTTATTCCTTTTAATAATACCCGCAGCACATGCCGAACTCGATAACATACCTTTAACCTTCGTTTCCGAAAACTCCAACGGCACGCTGTTCAACCTTGGGGAATTAAAAAATTATGAAACCGAAGGCATACACGCGCTCAATATCATGGGAGAAAACAATGAAATAAATTCTTTGATTGTAGGTGCAAGAGAGCTGAAAGAACAGATATCAAAAATCGACGACAATCTTGCAAATTATACCCTATTGAGCCAAGAGTATGATGAAAATGGTAAGATCCCCGTTATCATCAAACTGAAACCGAAAAAAAGTGAAAGACGTTTTTTTGGGATTTTCTCAATAAAAAAACACGAATCTAAAGAAAAGATGTTTCAGAATGCCAAAGCAGAACTTGTACCAAAACTAGAAACCGAATCAGAGGATCTGAAGATAGTAGAGTCGGTAGCTACAGAGGTGTCGTTAGAAAAATTGGATGAAATAGAAGCTCTGGATGTTGTTGAGAAGATATACCTCGATGAAAAAGTTGAAGTCTTTCTTCAGAACAGTGTGCCTTTGATAGGTGCGGACAACACATGGAAACTTCTTGACACCAACGGCAGGAATATCACCGGGAGAAATATTTCAATAGCCGTAATCGACACAGGGGTGGACTATACCCATCCTGATTTAGGGGGCTGTTTAGGTTCCAGCTGTAAAGTTGTAGGCGGTCATGATTTTGTCAACAACGACAACAATCCGATGGACGACCACGGCCACGGTACGCATGTAGCAGCGACTGCCGCTGGAAACGGAACTTTAAAGGGCGTGGCGCCAGATGCAAAGATTTATGCATATAAGGTATTAAGCTCTGGCGGATGGGGTTATTGGTCATGGGTTATATCTGGCATAGAAAGAGCGACCGACCCGAATAATGATGGTAATTTTTCTGATCATGTGAACATCATAAGCATGAGCTTGGGCGGGGGCGGGGATGAAGACGATTTAGTTTCTCAGGCAGCTGATAAAGCTGTTGATAGGGGTGTGGTTGTTGTAGTCGCAGCTGGCAATAGCGGGGCAAGAGAGAATGCGATAGGTTCTCCTGGGTCATCAAGGAAATCCATAACCGTAGCAGCGAGCGACAAGAATGACGCAATAGCTTCATTTAGCTCCCGAGGACCTACACCAAAAGGAAATGTGAAACCAGACTTGACAGCACCTGGTGTAAGTATATGTGCGGCTCAATGGGACTCATGGCTAGACTCCCGGCACTGTTATGACAACAAGCATATTTCGATATCAGGAACTTCCATGGCTACCCCGCACGTCTCAGGGGCGGCAGCCTTGCTCTTGCAAGCCAATTCAAGCTTTAAACCAGAAATGGTAAAATCCGCGTTGATGATTACGGCCAATAATATAAGTTCAAGTGTTTGGGCGCAAGGAAGCGGAAGGATAAATTTAACTCTCGCATTGTCCACGTCTATATTAACTTATCCGCAAAGCATAAGTTTTGGTCAGCTATCATCATCAAATGCAACATCAAAACTGACTATCCAGAATCTTAACAATGCAAACTTGACTTTCAACATTTCTGCTGGTCTTGTGTATGACGGCTCAGGCAATAGTTACAACATTTCCTATCTAGTAAATTCAAGCGGCAACAACATCTCATCAGTTACAGTCCTTGCAAATCAGAATGCAACGATAAATCTTACTGTGAACTTGGGAAGCGTAGAAGGGAAACTTTTCGGTTACATAAACCTAACAAGAGACGGGCAGACGTTTAGGGTTCCTTATGGTATGGTCAGGCTTGGCGGCTTGACGGTAAATGTTGTAGACTCTGCAGGAAAATCGCTTCGACCATTCTTTTTCATCGCACATGATAAGAACTACACTAATGTAAAAATTGCATACTATACGACTACAGCAAGATTTAAGGTGCCAAGCGGGGATTATATTGTAAATGCCATTGGCGATTCATCTAACTACAGTCTTTATTATATCCTCACAGGAAATGTAACAATTCCTGCAGCTGGTGAAGGTACACTGAATATGAGTACGAACAACACAAAACCTGTGAATGTGACCGCATACAATCTTCAGAACAAATCTCTGGACTTGTACAAATGGTCTTTTGGCTTCAGAAAGACTGAGGGGTTCAAAAGAATTTCATCAAGCATCACGTTCTTTGGATTTGGTTTTTCAGGAGACAGGCTTGTGCACCTTTCAAAAACTGAAAATGACACGTCCGACACATTCAATTTTTCATTTTCCTACATAGGTTATCCACCTAGAAAAAACACATTCAATATCTCATCTTATACTTGGAGCAGTGAAACTTACAACACGGCTGAGGAGCTGTACTTCGCAGGATGGATTCTCAATAATACAACCGACACCAGCACGCAAATTCTGAATTACACCTTAAGCGAATTGGGGATGCTCAATTATACATACAACTGGCCTGGTTCTGACCCCAGCATAGGTGCTGCTCAGCCAGGCTACGGGTTTGTTCCAATAAATTTCTGGATATCACCAATAAGCTCTTTTGATTTTGCATTTTGGGAACAAATTGCTGTGCCACTAAAAAGAACAGCATACGTCAAAGGACCTGATTGGGGTTTCTGGCATTATATGCATCCAAACTACCTCCATTTCTCAGACTGGTTCACTGAACTTAATGCGGCAGTACGACAGTATGAGTATGATAAAGAATATGAAAATCGTTGGCCGATAGGAACAAAAGTAGCTGTTGGTGCCAATAGAAATCTGCAACATGGAACGACACCCTATCTGCCTACATACTTCAAAAACACAAACACGACAATAAACATCACAGACTACTTCCTTTCAGGCCCTGATAATCAAACGTATATTTTCAAATACGAATCATCCTCACTTAACATAAACCTGCCGAGGGTGCTAATCTATAAAGATGGCTCATTGGTAGTGAACAAAACAGAAAGATGGGATAATTGTGCGAAATCAAAGTCCGGCTGTTCATTCGTGTTCCCATATACAGCATCTGCTGGGAGCTATCTTGTTAATATCAGCCTTAAAACATCTTACCCCATACAAAATGAAACCATAGTAACTGGAAACTTTTCTCTTCCTTCTGTAGATGTAACCCCACCCACGCTTACTTTTCTGAATGTCTCACCAAGATTCGAAGTAAACAAGAACCTTTCAATTGAATTCAACATGACAGATGACAGGCAAGTAAAAAATGTTACAGCTTATATAAGCTATGACAGGTCGGCATGGAGCTCTGTTTCACTTACAAATAATTCCGATCGTTATACAGCAGACGTAAATGCAACAAACTCTGAAGCAACAGAGATAAGTTTGAAAATAATTGCGACTGACGCCACTAACAATCAGATGAACTACACACTCTTGCCTGTCTCAATGCTTGCAAGAAACATAACATTTTCCTTCTCCCCATCAAAAACTACGGCAAATCGCGGCGACATAATAACATTTACAGGAAAAATAAGCGATTCATCAAACAACAAGGGAATCTCACCAGCAAAACTTTATTACAGCCAGAATAATGCCGCCTACGATGTTGGAAGGAGTTCTTACTTTGGCACTCTTGGATCTTTCAGCACCAAATGGATTGTGCCATCTGATTTCTCGTCTACATCGGCTAATTTTTCTGTTATATATAACGGCACTGGCGTGTATCTGCCTTTGACAAACATTTCCCAGTTGACAATAAACATCCCTCAAGCTGGACCATCTTACTCTTCTCTTTCCCTCTCACCTTCTTCGCCAGATGCAAACGATAATGCGACAATAAGCGTGATATGGAGTAATGCGACTACGGTAATATTTGAATCCAATTTCTCCAGCACTTCGCAAAACTACACCCCCGCACAAAGCGGTTCAAATTATTCATTTACCATATACTCCGGAAACTTTACCTCCGGAAAAATCATTGCCTATCGCTACTATGCAAATGATTCAAGTAACATCTGGAATTCTATACCTGCGCGCTCATTTACAATTCAGGAAATTCAAGCAAATATAACAGCCGGACAGTCTAATCTTGAAGTTGATGCGAACCAGAACAATACCTTGCGGTGTGGGTATATGGAAATAGGAGCGGGTGATATTCTGGCAGCAACTGTGCAGGCAGAAATAAGTGGAGCAAACAATACAATGTCATACAACTCGACTACCGCAAGATACGAGTATAATTACAACACTACAGGCCAGTCGACTGGAACAAAAACATGGAAATGTTATGCAAGCAAAGCAGATTACCAGACAAAATCAATTTCTAGTTCATTCTCCATAAGGGCCGAGACAGACATACCGACATTCTCCAATGCCGCTCAGTCACCAACAATTGTTTTTAACACTGATAATGTTGTGCTGAACTCTACATGGCAAGACAATGCCGGGTTGAGTACTGTAATTTTTACGTCTAACTTTTCCGGCTCATGGAGAAATTACACGATAGCCGTAAATCCGTCAAATCCGTACAATGCAAATTTCACCATACTTTCTGGCAATCTTTCGAGCAGACAAATTGTGGGATGGAAATTCTTTGCAAATGACACAAGCGGCAACTTGAACGCATTGATGCCCATACAGACATTTTCTGTGGAAAACAGGATACCCCTCATCACAGTCACAGAGAATCAGACATCAGGTGGTTGGGGTGAGTTGTGGACGTTCAAGGTAAATGTGTCCGACCCTGATGGGGATGCTTTCAATGCGACTATGTGGTCCAAGCCGCCATCAGGAAATTATAGCATGAACGAAACCCAGAACGGGCAAACAAATGTATCCACACAATTCACATTTTCTTCAAGATACCTCGCGCCTGCCTTTATAGGTGGTTCTCTTGTAAAGTTCAATGTCACAGATTTTAAAGGCGGAACAAATGAAACTGTGGAGTTGAATATAACCGTAGAAAAAGACGACTTGAACGCAACGGTTACAGCAGGCAACAATCGTACTGTACAAAGGTTCGGGAAAGATAACATAACTTTGTCTGTCTTGTTTTTTGATACTGATAAAAATGAAGCAATAAACACAAGTGGGAAAATTTATGTGACTCGCAGTGGCGCATTGCCTTATGATGTCACAGAAGATTGCACAGTTACTAATGGCAATTGTAGTGTTGCAATTGATCCTGATGTCAACTATGAATCAGGTTTGCAATTTTTCACAGGAGGGATACCAGACAGTGATCAGAGTTACAAAGCCATAAATTCGAGCCAAGCAAACTTTACAATTTTAGGGCAACTTTTTGTATTTGTTGATAGTCCATTCGGAGCTTTTAATACGTTGGATGAGGTGTTCTTTAATGCGACAGTGTACGACGATAAAAGCGCGGGACAGGATGATCCCAATCCAAAACCTGTCAAAGCAGATAAAGTGACATTGGAATACAGGAAAAGCGATAGAACAGCAGAATGGACGTCATGTCCAAATGTGAATGAGACTTTAGGTGAGCGCGGTGTATACTATGCATGCTCGATAAACATAACTAACGCAGAGGTAATACCAGGATTCTATGGCATCCGCTACACTGCAGAAAAGGCGAATCATACTGCCAACAATATTACAAACACTCATCAGTTCGTGGTTGTAAAAATAATCAGATTTACGACATTAGCGAACTTGACAGCAGTCCAAGAACATAAAATAAATGTAAGCAACATAAACGCGAGCATCGGCATTCGTCCTAGGTCAAACCTGACTAACGCGGGAATAAACGTGACGATGAACACAAGCAATCCTGTGGCTAAAAATCTAAGCGCAGTAGAACTAGGGAAATACTTGATGATAGAAGTTGATGATGCATTAAACAATAACTTGAGTTACGCTATCATCAAAGTTAACTATACAGACGAAGAAATAGCAGGCTACAACATTTCAGAAAGCTCTTTGAGATTGTATAGATTTAATGGGACTGATTGGGTATCGTACGACAACCAAAGTAGCAACTTTACAGGTGGTGTAAACACAGAAGAAAACTACGTATGGGGGAATGTAACTCAATTCAGTAACTTCACCATAGGAGGGAAGAAATCAGATGGCCAGGCATGCAGTTCGAACGACCAATGTGTATCGGGAGGTTGTGTAGCAGATTATGATGGGGAAGGCAACTGGTGTGCAGCTGCTGGATATTGCGGGCATGATTATGATGTAAACACATACACAAATGGCTACAATCTATGTTCAGACTCGTCAACAAAACAAACGTGTAATTCTGGGGCATGGGCATCGCAAACATGTTCGAGTGGGTGCAGTGGTGGTGCTTGTGTAGTCGCTTCTGCACCGAGTTCAAGCGGAAGCAGCGGACCAGCGCCAGTGTCAAGTGCAGTAATTCCCAGCTCTAAAGAATACAAGATTTCTCAATCAATAGAGGCATCTAAGGGAATCATAAAGCAGAGGATTCTTGAAGAAAACTTTAGGCAAGCATTTGAGCCTCTTTCAGGAAAATTAACTGATGAGAGAGCAGAGGGATTAGTTGAGGTGTCAAAAGCCTTAAGTGAGAAAGTCTCTCAACCTGCTCGGTCCTTGTTTACAGGTTCCGGCGCCTCGTCTCTTTTGTTGACTGTAAAGAATCTTGGCAATGAAAATTATGAAAATTTTGTAATTTATGATATTGTACCTAAGACATTCGCTAAAAGCAACGATGAAATAATCCTTAGTGCACCTGAAGCTTTGACGAGTGTGATAAAGAAGGATCCGGAATATATGTTTGTTTACCCATCCTTTAGGGCTGGACAGGAAATAAAGATAAACTATACAATAAGCAGGAATGTCAATCAAAGTGTGATAAACGATACAATCTCGCCAATTATACTTTTAGCTAACCCACCGTTGAAAGAACCTGAAAAAGCTGTATGTGCACAAGTCATAACACCTGCTATAAACCAATTAACCGGGGAGTGTGCGGAATTTCCGACTCCATGCGATGTACCAGAAGGTTGGAAGATAGTTGGTCAATGTCCACTTGAAATAGAAATAGAAGAAAAGCAAAAGGAGAGCAAAACATGGATTATTGTAATAGTTGTAGCGATTTTTGCAGCTCTTGTAACTGTTTTTAAAGTTAGAAAACAAGTCTCTCTTCTAAGATTCTTGCGTCACCGCCGGATTTCTTGATGAATGAGGCGATATCTATTAGACTAGAAATATCATGATAAATTCCATTTTCACCACTAGGATATAATGTCGCATATGCGACATATCAAGATTTTTATTTCCAAACAGATAATTTAATTACGATTAAATGCCAGAAGACACCAAGAAAAAGATAGAAGAGATAGCTTATGATATAGAATACTCAGGGAAGAAGAAAAAATATAAGGGTTATAAAAAAGGATTTACACGTAAATACACAGGATATAAGAAATAAGCTCCTTTCGTCTAGCCCGGTCAATTAAGCCGTGAGGACGTGAGCTTCTCGATCGAAAGAGGAGTCAGCTCGCAACCTGGGTTCAAATCCCAGAAGGAGCATTCTTTACAATCTTTAAGAACCTATAGGGATATCAATAACCATAAGGTTGGTCGATATGAGTTTCCGGTCTGGAGATGTGTTCAATCCTTTGGTAAACTTGCATCTATGCTGCAATCTGGAAAAAATAAAGAAAACCGAAACTAACTTTGATTTATTCTGCCTGTGTTTCTGCCATCACTAACAAAGCTTAAATAGTCATCTTTTCAATTCTGTTAAAGTTGTACGCATGCTACTTCTGTAGTTTCGTATAATGTAAAATAAAAAGGAGAGTATAAATGGCATTTGGTGGAGGCAGATTCGGTGGGCCTCGAAAGGAATTCCCAATAACCTGCTCTGACTGCGGTCAGCAAGGTACAGTACCTTTCGAACCTGCTGGAGACAAGCCTGTTTACTGCAGAGAATGTTACCCTAAGCATAGGAAATACTAGGTTCTGGTTTAATCAGGTAACAGCTTGTGATTGAATTTCTTTGTTTTTTGATTTTTCTTAGCGTGGGCTGTAAATCGCAAAGATTATCATATCATGCACCAATTTCTTTAAAAGAATTAATGTAAAGATTATTATTAAATAAAGAGTAAAAATGCCTAGTAATAAAAGAACTTTGCGCTCTTTTGCAGAACTTTTAGATAGGGCAGAATACACCCCTGAAGATACAGTTTTCGTGCTCGATACTTCTTTCTTGTTGCCTTATAGCAACTTTCATATATGGACATTAAATAATGTAGCACTTATTGACAGTATTTCTAAAAAAAATCCAGAACATGCAACTCTTGTCCTTCCCCAGAGCATGCAAGACCAATATAACAGGCTTTTAACCGAAAGGGCTGTCGATGAATTTGGAATCCTTCTGGCCCAACATCCTCTTGAGGAATTACTTGTTGACATGAATTATTTTTCAATACCTACCTATACCCGCAATATACGGGATATTTCAGCATATGTATGGGAACAAGGTCCGGAAGGACGCCGCAGAAGAAGTGAAAAACATCGATTGAGAGGAGGTGACACGGAGGACGGGAAACGTAATCCATCTCTTGGTCCAGGTAGAGTTGATATTGATATTATTTCTTATTCCATAGAAATTGCCCGTCAAGGGGCAGATGTATATGTTGTTTCATCTGATTTTAGGGATGTTATCAATCCGGTTCGTGAGAATCAGGGTTTATTTAATGAAGCAGGAATAAGACTGACCGCATTGCCACCCGCTGAACTTAATAGCCAATACTTAAGAAATTTTCCACAGCAAGTTGAAGCTACTGTAACTGGAGAAGTTATCAGCCAATTGCAAGACATTAAAAGTACTGAAAGCTATTATCCTGTGGTGATATTTGAAAAAGGCGTAGTCAGTGGTGATGTTACTCTTGATGTTGGAATAGGTACTGCGGTAAAAGAATATTTTAGAGAGGCTATCTTCCCTGAACAATTCAATTGCATTAGGGATAGGGTGGAATTAGTCCCTGTTGTAAAAGTAAAATCAGGTCGTGAAGAAGATCTGAGGCCACTTTACAATGCTGTCCGTCAATTCAGGCGTAGTAGAAGATTGGTTTTAGTTAACCAAGAATACCCGTATAGGTTAAAATTAATCAATCCAGGCAATCTTTCTATAGGCAAAGATTATGATAAACTAATTTGGAGGTCTGATTTAAATTTCCTATACTATGATAGTAATTCAGTTTTTGCACAGAACAATTATCGGCAACAGTCACGAAAAAGGTAATTCATATTGTCAAACTAATTAATCTGGAAACTATAATATAATTACATGCTGAAGAAAAAAGTAATTTTCTTATTCTTAGACGGTTTGTCGGATATACCTGTTGATGACAAGTCCTATTATCAGAAACACTCGAAAACCAATGATAAAATCTTAATAAATCTAACTACTATCTTTTATCCATGGCCGACTCAGACTGGAGGTCTTACCTTTCGAATACAGAAGTGATCGTCCATGCCGGCGGCTTGAGCGAAAGATGGTATCCTGTAACCCAGGGAAAAATCCCAAAAGTTCTAACAGAAATCGGTAGCAAACCTAGGCCAATGCTAGACTGGACAATACTTCCTTATGTGAAATCAGGCGTCAAGAAATTCTTCATAACTCTATGGCATCAATCCGATCAAATTATCCAACACTGTAATAACATCAGCCAGAAAACTGGAATAGAGTTTGTTTTCCTCAAGGAAGAGCCTATAAGAATGGGTCGTGCAGGCGTGCTCAAGTATTACCTGGAGAAAGGTGCGCTCGATGTCAATAAACATAAGATAAATGTTGGCGGTTCTGACATAGTCAACATCGATTTGGAGCCATTTATCAAATTTCATCTTGAGGGGCTGCAGCAAGGATTTTCAGCTACACTAGTCGGCAGCGAAACAGGCATGAGCCAGTTCGACAGGATATCATTCGACCCTTCAACAAATCGTGTATTGAAAATGGAGATAGAGCGAATAATAAATCTGCCTGACGGTGCGCATGCAAACACAGGTACCGCTTATTTTGACATGAAGTTAAACCAGGTTTTCCTGGCTGTAGATGAAAAGCAATTCCCAATCGATTGGGAGAACATGGGTGGCATGCTTCTCAACAATGCGAGATGCTTCGGAAGCGCAAACGTGTTTGAAAGCTGGATTCCATTGAAAACACCGTATGATTACAAGAAAGCCAAAGATGTTGATTTTGAGAAATGGTTCGGTGTAGACTCCGTTGATGAGTATTTGGGTGAATACACTCTAAAATAGAATTTCTAACTAAAATCAGCCCTATAGTATTTGTAATAAACTAAATCTGGTCGGAATTACCTCCTTTCCAAAACATGTGGGAAATGAACCCCTCCGAAAGTCGGATATACGTTTTCTACTAATTTTTTGAGATAGTTGATAAAAATGAAGTTTGAAGGAGTAAAAGATATTTTAGTTAGTGATAGTAAGTTTAAAATAATTAAAGAAAGTGGTCAGGAATTATTAATCTATTCACCTTATTCAACAAAAATAATTAAAATCCCACTAAAACTGTCGATTGAGTTATGTGCTTTAGCAGGATTTGTTATAGGTGATGGTCATATTAGAAAATCCAAATTTTCGATAGAGGTTGGAGTCACAGATTTTGAAATAATAAAATCTATAGCAACGATGATAAAGAAAAGTTTTGATTGGGACGCAACAATAAGAATACAGAAAAGTAAAGGTAAACAAGATATTTTCCGTATACAAATTGATTCTAAACCTATATGGCTATTTTTTACAAAAATCCTTGAAATACCTCCTGGTAAAAAATGTTTTACAGTTAAAGTGCCAGATGTAATTTCACATTCAGATTTAGAGTTTAAAAGATGGTTTTTATCAGGTTTGTTTTTAGCTGATGGTGGAATTAAAAAACATCATTTTATATGTTTTACAAGTTGTAGCAAAACACTTATCGAAGGTATCGAAAAAATTTTAAAGGAATTCTCTATATCGACTTGGAGATCAGAATGGATAAGTAAAATATCTAGTAGACGCATATTTGATTTATTTGTGAAAAAACAAGATAGTAAGAGATTTGAAGATTTATTTCCATTAACTAAATTAAAATTGCAGGGGTCGCCTAGTCTGGTTAATGGCGCAAGCCTTAGGCCATAATGTAGGAAAGCTTGTGGGTTAGTCCCTTCGAGAGTTCAAATCTCTCCCCCTGCACTCACCAAAGCTTAAATAATTAACTTCCTTTTATCGTTTTCATGGCAGATTTAAAACCAATCTTAGATAGCATAATACCGAGAGGCTATAAAGAACTGTTGGGACATGATATTCAAATAGAATATGAGAAATTAGAAGATGCTTTAGCCCAATATAGCAGACTAAAGCCAGAAGGGTTCTATATAGAAATTGATGATACAGTAAGATCTGCTAGCGAATCTGTAAAAATTGGTTTAATAGCATCAGAATTGTCTCATATAGTAGAAGATGTAACAACACCTGCTTGGGCTATATTAAAAGATAGAATTTTGTATAGATTTTCAAAGAGATATAGAATACTTGATGAAAGAAATACAGATTTAACAACAGTATTAAGAGGTTTTGGTAGAGAATTATATGAAGTAATGAGATTTGCTGAAGAACATGGCTATCCTTATTATAGAGAAGATGGGTTATCTTTAAGGGAATTAGAAATATTACTTATGAAAAGTGATTCTTAGTGAGTGCACACTAATATTATTCAAAGCTTATTGAGAGATTTGAATGATTTAATTGTACACGCCCCCTGCATTATCTTTATTTCTAAATGATTAACCAAAAACTAACTATGATTAAAACCGAGGAAGTAATAGAAGCTCATGATAAAATAATTGAAGAAACTGGTGGCCATAAAGGAATTGTGAATCTAGGCAATTTAGATTTCATAGTATCGCAAATCAATACAACTAAAGATATCTATACGAAATCTGCAAGAGCTTTATATGGCATTGTAAAAAATCATCCTTTTGTTGATGGTAATAAAAGAACTGCAATAGCCATTTCAGAAGCTGTTCTAAGAGAAAGTAACATTAAGTTTATTGCCGCGGATGAAGCTTTATGGGATATAGTACATAACATTAATAAAGAGGAAACAGCATTCATTCAAGTGTTAAATTGGCTTAAGAAGAATGTTGATAAAATATGACAACATTAGACTATGTGAAACAAACATTGAAAGAAAGAAGGGATTTGTTTAGAAAGCTTGCCAATGAAGAGAAGTATCTTTTTAAGAAAAGGTGATTTGAGTTCTAACCTACCCCCTGCATCAAGGATTTAAAGGATTAGTGATTTAGTAGAATTATGGGAAATTCGCAAAAGGAACTCTTCTATATCGGAAGTATTTTAGATATCGCTAAAGAAGCTGTACGTAGAGTCCCTGGCTCCTATTCTGAAATTTATTATAGTTTGGGTGCCGGTACAAAAGATGATTTCTACGTCCTCCTCTTGCTGAACTCAGAAAATCAAGACAAAAACTATTTTAGAGGAGAATATACCAGGAGACAAAAACAACAAATCATACAACCTATCGTTTTTGGACATGGCCAAGATGCAAGGTATTTGAGTCTAAGAGGTGATTTTTATAGGTGTCCAGAAAATCGTAGACTGCGCATTTCAGTTGAGACGATACCTTGTGATAGTACAGACGAAGATGTACAAATTGTTTTTGAAAACGAAAAAGAATTTTGGCGCGATGAAGTTAGATTTAATAGACTTAGAACCATTAGAGCATCTTAAGAACCAGTTATTTTACCATCACAATCGTTTTCGTAGCCTTATTAGGAGTCTTCACACTAACTGCATAAATTTCTTTAGTCAAATTCTGTATAACAACTTTCCCTGTGACTTCCCCTATGCATTGAATGCAAACTCCTTGCTTAGAAATTGCAGACAAATCAACTTCTATATCCCTGCCAGAAAATTTTACATCTCCTGCGACAGAATAGCATGGGTTCGGTGTCTGTATGGGCGCGGTAATAACAATAGAATTTCCTTCTCCTCTGATATCTAGTTCATGTTCTTCACTCATGCAAGTTGATGAAATAGTCTCTATTGTAAACGATGGTGCAGATTTTTGTACAGGCAAGAGTTCTATCATAACAACCACCGCAACTACAATAACAAAAGGAATCAAAGCTTTATACCAGTTCATAAATCTATTCTGGTTGAGTGCCTAAATAAGTATAAACCGCAGTCTTAAGAGTTTTCAATCCAAGCAAAGCGCACTTCAACCTTAAAGGAGAAAGTTCTATTCCTAATTTTTTCAAGAAATCTTCTATCTTAAGATTTTTTATATCTTCAACTTTTTTTCCTTTAACCAAGTCTATAAGAATATCTGTAGATGCAAGGCTAATTGCACATCCTTGACCTTGGAATTTTACATCTTTCATAATACCATCAGAGAATTTTATTTGAATTTCGACAACATCTCCACACGAAGGATTATAATCTCTAGCGACAGCATCAATATCAGTTAAAATACCAGAATTAACAGGATTTCTGTAATGCTCCAGAATCATTTCCCGATAAATTTCCGAGTTCATTTAATTACCTCAAGAAAAATTCAACTTGTATATTATCTGGATCTCTAAAGGTCAACTTATGTTTGTTCCCATAAACCACTTCTATTCCAGATGTCATGACATTTAATTTTCTAATCTTCCTTTCTAATTCTTTCAAAGATGTGATATTTTCTACACCAAAAGCTAAATGATCTAAACCGATTCGATTTTCATCAAATCTGTCATTTGTATAACCTTGTTTGGGAGGCAGTGCTATGCAGAATAAACCATTATCGAGTTTAAAACAAGAATGTTCATCATCACTCGATGTGGGCTCACCTAAAATTTCAGTATAAAATTTTCTCGACCTTTCTAAATCGCCTATTGTAAGGGTTACGTGATCAATAATTTTTATCATTTATTAAACACCGTGTTAACTTTCTCCAGTCCTTCGACAAAAGTGTCAATCTCTTCCTTTGTGTTATACAGGTAGAAGCTCGCTCGTGCGACTGATTGAAAACCCAACCTTCTCATCAACGGCTGGCAACACATATGACCTGATCTAATAGCGACTGCAAAGTCATCCAGGATATACGCAACATCGTGCGAATGGACGCCCGCAATATTAAACGATATAACACCATTCTTCATCATTCCGTTGCAGACAGGTTTGAATCCTTTAACTTCATTCAATCTTTCTATGGCATATACGCTCAATTCTTCCTCATGTTTTTCTATGTTTTCCAAACCAACTTTATTCAAATAATCAATCGCCGCAGATAATCCAACAGCTCCCTCAACATTCGGTGTTCCTGCTTCAAACTTCCACGGCAAATCATTCCACACAGTCTCTGTTAGCTGTACTTCTTTTATCATATCGCTTCCGCGCATAAAAGGCTCCATCTTTTCTAGGATACCAGATTTTCCATAGAGTACTCCGATATTCATTGGTGCCAACATCTTGTGCCCCGAAAATGCAAGAAAATCGCAATCTATATCCTCCACATCAACGGGCATGTTCGGAACCGACTGTGCCCCATCTACAACAAAGATGCTCCCATTATCATGCGCAATCTTCCCGATTTCTTTCACAGGATTGACTGTTCCAAGCACATTCGACTTGTTAGTAACAGAAACGATTTTTGTATTCTTTGTAATCAAGTCATTCAACTGGTCCGGCTTTAGAGTACCATCATCATTTATGTCGACAAACTTTAACTTTACCCCCTTCTTCTGAACCATTTGCCAGGGGACTATATTCGCATGGTGCTCCATTACAGTCAGCAATATCTCATCACCTTCCTTCAAATTTTCCATGGCATAGGAATATGCGAGAATGTTCATCGCTTCATTCGTGTTCCTGACGAAAACTATTTCTTCATCATTCTTTGCATTGATGAATTTCGCAACTTTTTCCCGTGCCTTCTCATAAATCTGTGTTGCCTCATCGCATAGAGTATATATCGAACGATGCGGATTGGCATTGTGTTGCTCGTAATAGTCTTCTACAGTGTCTATTACTTGCTGAGGTTTTTGCGATGTTGACGCAGAATCTAAAAATGCGAGCGACTTGTTATTGATTTTTCTCTTAAATATGGGAAAGTCTTCTCTGATTTTTTCTGCGTTCAACGACATAACCTTAACCTACAGCGCCAGTCATTTCCAATTGTATCAATCTGTTAAACTCGACCGCATATTCCAGAGGCAGTTCTTTAACGAAGGTTTCGAAGAATCCGTTGACAATCATCGCTATCGCCTCATCTTCAGTCAACCCACGGGACATAAGATAAAATAATTGTTCTTCACCGACCTTGCCAACAGTCGCTTCATGACCGACATTTACCCTATTGTCATCTATGTCCAATTGTGGTATCGTCTCGGAGTTTGAATGCTCGTCAAGAATCAATGCGTCACATTTTGTGTGTGACTTGGAATTCTCAGCACCTGGAAATATTTTCACGAATCCCCTGAAATTAGTCTTGCCACCATCCTTGCTGACAGATTTGTTAATGATTGTTGATGATGTATCTGGTGCCAAATGGATTGCTTTCGCACCTGCATCCAATGTCTGCCCTTTGCCGGCGAACGCAATCGATAAAATTTCTGCTCGTGCCCCTCTTCCCGCGAGAAATACTGAGGGGTACTTCATGGTAATCTTCGAACCCAAATTCGCATCCAGCCATTCGACAAAAGCATTTTCATATGCACGTGCACGTTTAGTAACAAGATTGTAAACATTTGTCGACCAGTTCTGCAATGTTGTATATCTAACATGAGATCCTGGTAAAGCAATAATTTCTACAACAGCAGCATGCAAAGCATCTGCTTGGTAAGTAGCTGCGGTACAGTTATGCACAGCTATCGAATTTGCCACATAAGATTCATTATCTTTAACGCTGAAATTGAACACATCCAGATCTTTTACTTTTGTAATTTTGATCTCCTTTATCGGTGACAAGGCATAATCCCCTATGATCTTCACATAAGAAACCAGATTATCAATGACTAATTTTTGGTTTCCATATTCTATGGAGTACGGTATGCTTGAGAAATCAAAACCGATCAGATTACCAAAAGAATGGAGATAACTACCTTCAATTACTACCGCATACGAATCATGTCTATTTCCGGATTTTATCCATCTATTTAATGACGCAAAAATATCGAGACGAAGCAGAATTCTTTTTACTTGTAATGCAAGAGTTTTAGATATAGTGTTTATTCTAAATCTTCTTTGAGTCCCGCCTTTGTAGACTTCATAACTAAAACTACCATCTCCTCTCCAGTAGCCTTTTATTAGTTCTTTCTGTTTTTCTGTAGCCTCAAACTCAATCCACTTTGGTATATGCTTAGTTTTTGCAGAATTGCCGAAGTTTGATTTGAAAAATCTGGCTACGATGGTAGAACACAAGACTATGCTAATTCCGTTATTGTACGGTTTGTATTCTAAGGAGCTTTTATCAAAGTATCTCTCCAAAAGAATTTTAACATCTTCTATGTATGATCTTTCTCCTACATTGAAAGTGAAACTTACATAATGTTCACCTATAGTACACCCTTCGGCTAGGTAATACCCAATCAATCTAAAGAAATCCTTATCTGTTTTTAACTTTAGTGATATCTCTTTAAATCCGTGTTTCCCATTTCCTTTTAGAATACTGAATGTTCTTTCATCTTGTTCTATAACATTCCTGTCAATCGGAGTAATTAGGAAGTCACCTTTACCTAAATCTTTAGGAATTATCCATTCGGTTTTAACTTCTTTATCATGAGCTTCTTTTCTAACTGCCAGTATTGGATGTTCTTCTGTAATAGACAGAGTCTCGACTGAATTGCCGTAGCAAGTGATCTGATATAGGTCTCCATTATATTCTCTTGTTTGGGTGTTGTAGACTTCTTTATGGTTGCCATAATGCGTTAAAACACGGTCACCAACTTCGATTTCCTCAACAGATACAAAGCCGTTCTCAGTGTTTATATGAGTGCCAGCAGTCACACAACCCTCTATGTAATGCACCTTGCTGTTCGGCTCGGCAATTATCAAGGTTCTTTCAAACTGACCCATATTCTCCGAGTTAATTCTGAAGTAAGCCTGCAATGGAGTTTTAACTTCCACACCTTCAGGGATATAAACAAAACTTCCTCCACTCCAGACGGCGGAATTCAACGCAGCAAACTTGTTATCATTCGGTGGGATAATCGTACCAAAATATTTCTTAACAATTTCAGGATACTCTCTCACACCTGTGTCCATATCAGCGAAAATTACACCCTGCTTTTCTAAATCTTCCTTTAACTTGTGGTAAACAACTTCACTGTCATATTGCCCACCGACACCAGCAAGGAATTTTCTTTCAGCTTCTGGTATCCCCAACTTTTCAAATGTCCTTCTTATTCCATCAGGTAAATCCTCCCATGACTTTGCCTGTTTGTCTGTCGGCCTAATGTAATAAATGATATCATCAAAATTCAATCCCGACAAATCGGCACCCCATGTAGGCACAGGCCTCTTCTGGAAAAACTCCAGAGCTTTCAATCTGAAATCCAGCATCCACTTCGGCTCTTTCTTAATCTTTGATATCTCCTCTACGATTTCTTTTGACAATCCTTTCTTTGTCTTGTAAACAGATTCGTCAGGCTCCCTAAATCCATACTGTTCATAATTTTTTTCTATTACCATCTGACTAGCCATTTGCTACCGCCTCATAACCTTTCTCTTCAACCTCTTCCGCGAGATTATAATCACCGCTTTTCACAATTCTTCCGTCAACTAGCACATGAACAAAATCTGGTTTTACATAATTCAGAATTCTTTGGTAATGCGTTATCAACAAAATACCTGTGTTCTCTTCAACAGCTTTCTTCAACCCATTCGCAACAATCTTCAAAGCATCCACATCTGTGCCCGAATCTATTTCATCACATATCGCAATCTTCGGGTTTAATACCGATAACTGCAAGACTTCCGCCCTCTTTTTTTCACCACCGGAAAATCCTTCGTTCAGATATCTGGTTGCAAAATTTTCTCCCATTCCCAACAGCTTCAGTTTTTCAGCAAACATTTCGTTGAATTCAACAAACGAAGAATTCCCATTATTCAGATTCTTGTAAGTTTTCCACAAGAAATTTTTCAACGTCACACCAGGAACTTCAATAGGATACTGAAATCCAAGAAACAA